>JGI994J12354_10000079_pt1 | contig 85696 bp, 54 predicted proteins | sample IntmicLarv3ML3BL_FD_12354 | JGI IMG/M metagenome (IMG submission 12354) | reverse complement strand
CAGGGAATAAAATAGCAGCTAAGATAGCGATAATCGCTATAACTACTAAAAGTTCAATTAGGGTGAACCCCCCCCCCCATTTTTTTTATTTTTTTGATTTGTTTCATTTTTTTATCCTCCTATAGATATAGTTGTTATACGAACAAATACTTATACTATATAATACCCAAAAACAGCCCGTTTTGTCAAGCTTTATTCATTTTTTTTATTGTACTATTTTTAAAAGTATAAGTGATAAACAGTTATTTGTGCCATATCAGCCGATTACTAAAAAAGATAATATTTTTATAAAAAATGTTGAAATAGTATGGAAAAGTACTTGACAAGTGGTATAAAGTGGTGTAAAATGGTTGTGTAGGGTGGTTTTGTGGGTATAAAATGGTGTTGTTGGGGCATAAAAACCTCTGTTTATTAACCATTTTGTATTTTTAAAGGCTTTGTGATTTCTGTATTACTACTATTTTAAAGCTCTTTTAGGATAAAATTCCACAAATTACCGTTATGGATAAAATATTATGCAACTGGTAGTTACACAATCCTCTCATCAAGTAGACGATAAGGGCAGAGTAAATATAGGACGTAAATATTTTCCGCTCTTTGAGCACGGAGGATTTGTAACACGGGCGTTTCATAATAATTCATTGGTGTTTTATCCGAGCAAAGTCTGGGAGCAGATGATAGCGGAGCTGTTACAAAACGAAACTCTTGATCAAAACAGAGAAGACGTCATGTTTTATTTATCCGCCGGAAGCGAGACTAAACTTGATGGACAGAACAGGCTGAGTATTCCGCAAGATTTAAGGTTAAGGATGGGGATTGAAAAAGAGGTAACACTCGTTGCTCTTGGAACAAAGCTTGAGATTTGGGACAGTGAAAAATGGCAGGAGCGTGACAACAGCTTAACAGGTGAAGTTATAAGTGAAAGACTTGCCGCTATCAGAAGAGAAAATCAGGCTTTGAAAGAATTAGAAAAATGAACGAATTTGATAGTATTGCCCCGTACGGAGACGAATACACTCATACTCCGGTAATGCTGAAAGAGGTTATGGAATACCTCAATATCAGAGAGGGAGCGACTATTATAGATTGCACTTTGGGCGGCGGTGGTCACGCCCTTGAGATATGCAAAAGATTAGGAACTGGCGGCCGGCTGATAGGCATTGAGCAGGACATCCGGGCGTTAGAGTTGGCGAAAGAAAGATTAAAAGGGTATAACGTTACCTTTGTCCACGATAATTTTAGGAACCTTGACAACATTATAGAGGAAACTATCGGATTCGGCTGTGGAGCAGACGGATTTCTATTTGATCTTGGGGTCTCGTCATTTCAGTTAGATGACAAATCGCGGGGATTTAGTTTTATGCAAGACGCTCCGCTTGATATGAGAATGGATCAGAGAATAACGACCACAGCAGCCGATATAGTTAATCAGATGACAGAGAAAGAGTTAACTACTATTTTTTTGGAATCTGGTTATGGACGTTGGGCGCGGAAAATCGCGAAAGCCATCACCGTAAAGAAGAAATTATCACCGATTACCACTACAGCACAATTCACAGCAATTATTACAGAAACAGTTAAAGAACGGGGCGGCAAGATTCATCCGGCAACAAAAGCATTTCAAGCAGTACGAATAGCAGTTAATGATGAAATATCCGCACTACACAAAGCATTAATTACAGCAGCAAACAACAGCAACAACTTAGCAAGGATCACAGTACTTAGTTATCACAGTTTAGAAGATGGTGAAGCTAAAAGAACTTTTCGTTTTTTAAGCGGTGTTCCTGCCCCAACGTCTAATGAATTAGAACTTTTGTCCAGACAAACTCCGCCGAAATTAGTAGAAATACTTACAAAAAAACCTGTCGAACCTAACCCTGACGAAATTAAGATAAATCCAAGGAGCAGGAGCGCGAAATTACGGGCAGTTCAACGCATATAATATTTTTTTAAGATTTAAAGAAAATATTATAGTTTCCTAATAAAATAATGTTGCAAAAAATCGTCAAAGATATTATAATATAAGGAGAGGATAATGGCACTTGATGTGAAAAGAGTAGAGCTTGAACTAGAAATCAATCAAGATATTGATCAGATAAAGAACCGTTCGATGTTGAGCCGCGCTTTTGGTGACAACGCCGCTTCAACTGCGAAATCCACAGCGAAACTGGTCGTTATTTGCGTCTTTGCCGTGCTTATGGTAGGCGCTTATTTAGGCGCGACAGCTATGGCTGCTCGTTATAATATGGACGCGCAGAGAGTTGCGCAGGAAAATCAAGAATTTCAACGAACGCTTACCAGTCTGACTATAGCGGAAGGGCAGCTTAGAAATATAAATCGTGTGAACACAACTACTTTAGAAATGGCTCAATTCACTTATCCGAATACTGATAGTACTATTGAGATTGCGAGTGGTGAGTTTGCTCCTAAAGGTGATGAAATAGGTCATGGTTCCGAAAGTTTTGCTTCAAACAGCAAAAATATGCTATCCTCCCTGTTGAAATCTCCAAGTAAACAGTAGCGAAATCCATAAACAGTTTGAATAATTAATATAAAATCCTTTATAGTTAAGTGCTATTTTGCTAAATAGCACTTTTTCTGCACTTGGTATAGAAATGGCAAAGAAAAAAAAAGTTGATTTAAGAAAAAATAGCAGATTGTGGTGCTCAGCATTCATTTTGCTTTTATTAATGGTAGGTCTGCGATTTGTATATTTGCAGGTATTTAGCCATAAGTATTATCTGGGAAAAGCTGTTGGTCAACATGTGCAAGAGATGACCATTCATGCTGAGCATGGCAAGATATACGACACCAAGATGAAAGCGTTAGCTTACGATGACTACACCTATGACCTCTACATTGATGAGTCAATGTTTTATGATTCTGACTTTACTATAGAGCTTTTAGCGGCAAATTTTGGTCTGACAACAGATGAAATTCAAGAAAAGTTAAATACGAGAGTGCTTGCTACTCACCTTCACCAAGATAAAGCCGATATTTTAAAACGTTTCGCAATAAACAACCCATTGTTTGATGCTATGAAGGTTACAGAAAGCGGGAAACGCGAAACGTTAATTTTCACTTTGAACCCTAATGGCAGCGAAGAAGAGAATACTTCTGACCCCAAAGTTACAGAACTCACAAAAAATGATATTCGCTTGCTTAAAGTTATATGTGGTTTCGGCGATGAAAATACTGAAATAGAAAAAGCGTACAATAACTTCATTGAAAGAAATAAAGAAGAGAGAAAGTACTCTCTTTCTGTTGCTATAACTGAAAACGCTCCGGTTGGAGCTATGAAACAGATTCGTCTGGCGGAAATTAATGGAATTACCGCTTTAGAATACCAAGGGTATCGCGTTACAATAAATAAAAATCTTTTTCGCGCCGCGAGCGCTACAACCAGAAAGTCTGCTCTTGAAACCATAGCTCCGGTAATAGGGTTAACCATTGAAACGTTGGAAAATAGATTAATTGGACCAAGCAAATATATCGTGTTGAAAAATAATCTGTCAAAAAGTGAAGAAGAAGCATTAAACAGTCTGCAATCAACTGTATTTGTTACTGATCCCGGAAAATATTATCGTTCTCTTTCCGGTGATGAGCGGATGAATAAACTCGACTATAACGCGCAATCAATATATAATATTATTCACGGAGTTCGTACCGGAGACAAAGTGGAAAATGAACAGGTTGATATTGAGACCATCAGAAAATCCATGCTTACTGACGCTAAAAAGGGAGCGGCATACACAGCTTTTAATTCAAAGGGTGAATCAAATGTATTAGTTCAGCGCAGGGTAACCCTCATTTTCGATACAGAAGATTTTAAAGGCGGCATATGTTACGGATTACCCGGAGTATCTACAAATAAAATTGTCCGAAGGATATACCCTTACGGAGACATGGCGGCACCTATTTTAGGATGGCCGGCAGCCAGCGGGAAAGATTCATTTGGTATAGAAAAAACTTATGAAGACATTTTGCGCGGTGTTGACGGCAAAGAGACAAGAGAGAGGACAAGCAAAAATCGAGCAATTCCGGAGTTAACAAAAGCACAGTCGCACCCCATTGATGGATATGATGTTCAGTTGACTATTGATACATCTATTCAACAGGTAGCTGAGACAGCGCTTAAAAAAGCTGTTCTCGGAAAATCTATAGGCGGGCAGTGCGTAGTTTTAAATAGCGCTACCGGTGAGATACTGGCCCTTGTCAACCTTCCTTCATGGGATGCTAATGACCCTGGCAAAGCTAAGACTGATTATATAATTCGTTCTGTCAGCCTTCCTTATGAACCGGGATCTATTTTCAAAGCATTTACAGTAGCGATAGCTCTCGAGGAGGGTGCTATAAAAGACGGACAAGTTATAACTAATTGTACAGGGCATATGAAAATAGGCGTTAATTCAATAGGAGAAGCTAATAACAATTCTCATGGCAGTGTTACTCCGGCATACCTTATGGAGCAGTCATGCAATATTGGTTCAGCAGTTCTCGCGCTCAGAGTTGGAAGCGATAAATTTATTGATTGGGCAAAGAAATTTGGCTTTGGACAAAAGACAGGAATAGAGTTGCCGCATGAGTCAGGCGGTCTGATAAGCAGTGACTCAGCCGGTTCAAGGATAAGGACAGCCAACATAGGGTTTGGACAAGGTCTCACCGCAACCGGTATTCAGCTTGCTGCTGCATATGGAGTATTTATGAACGATGGTAAATGGGTCTCGCCGCATCTTATAAAAGCTGTCGCTAACGATAAAGGAAAATTTGAACCGGTTCCTCCTCCCGAAACACGTGAAGTTTGCTCCGCTGAAACAGCAAAACTTATGAGAAGATATATGGAAGGAGTTGTTTTGCGCGGAAGTGGCAAAGGAGCAGCTGTCCCGGGGTACAGGATAGGCGGAAAATCAGGTACCGCGCAAAAAGCAGTACCGGGAATAGGATATAAATCCGGTAAATATTATGCTTCATTTGTAGGTGTAACACCTCTTGATGACTCGTACAATGACGGCGAACATTTGGTTATTTTAGTTATGATTGATGAGCCAAGGGGCGCTTACTACGGAGGAGCTATAGCCTCTCCTGTTGTCGGAGAGATTGCGCAGGCTATACTGCCAACATTGGTTGGCCCTGCAAAAGCTGGTAATTGATAGCTAACTGCTTTTTTGAAAAATGTCACATCAGCTATACTCTTTCTGTTTTATCCTGCTTAGTATGTTGATTTTTTAACTTATTTTTGGTTTTATCCTAAATTTCCCTTGCGAAAATACACGATAATATGTTATAATAAATTATGCAGCTATTAGAGCATCTAAATAATCCATTTTTTTTGCTGGTATTGTTACTTGTATTGTCAGTAGCAATTGGTTTGATAATGCTGCGGTTAAACCTTCCTTCAGTGATAGGGTTTATGCTGGTCGGTATAGTACTCGGTCCCAGCGTCCCTATTTTTCAGTCACTTGATATAGGTCATAATGAGTTAGTAGAGCTCTTTGCTGAGATAGGTGTCGCGCTTCTTCTATTTATTGTTGGTCTGAAATTTGATATAAGTACCATAAAAACTACCGGTCCGTCAGTTGTTGGGATTGCGTTAGCTGAAGCATCGGTTGTTGGTATAACCGGTTTTTGTATATCACATTTTTTACTTCATTTTGAGATGATGGTTTCTCTCTATATCGCGGCCGCGCTCATCTTCTCAAGTACCATTGTCGTTGTAAAGATTCTCTCAGATAGAGGAGATGAATCCTCGCTCTTTGGCAGATTGACTGTAGGTATTGTTATTATTGAAGATTTGCTTGTCATTATGGTTATGATAGCATTTGCGGCTATGGCACGCGGATCAGGTGAATCTATAACAGTAAAAGACGTCCCATATATATTACTGCTCGCCGCGTTGTTTGCTTTTTCCTTCATGTTCATGCCGCGTATTATCAAAAAGATAATGCACTCAACTGAGCTGCTCATTCTTTTTTCTATCACATACGGGTTGCTGTTTGCGTCGCTTGGCGACGTTGCCGGTATTGGAAAAGAAGTCGGAGCTTTTTTAGCCGGCGTATCACTGGCTTCAACGAGCGCGCGCGAGATTCTCGCGAGTAAAATGGTTGTGCTTCGTGACTTTATGTTGCTATTTTTCTTTATCCAGTTAGGTATAGACTTAAATATTTCAAAGATTGGTGAAAAATGGTGGATGGTTATAGTATTTATCGCTTTTGTGATGATTATCAAACCTACTATAATTATGCTTACTATGGCTATCCAGAGATATACTTACCGTACATCATTTTTTGTCGCGACTTCATTGACACAGATAAGTGAATTTTCTCTTATATTAATGGCGTCCGGACAAAAATTGGGAGCTATTAACGATCAGACATTTGCTATTATTGCGCTTGCCACCATGGTGACTATGGCGGTCAGTGTATTTATGATGAGTCGAGCAGAATTATTTTATCGTATGTATAGACCCGTATTTGGCACATTTTTCAAACGTGCTGATCGGGATGAGCAGGCTGTACTTGCCGCAGGCGGCGATGACGCCGATATTATAATTATAGGACTTGGTAACTTCGGTTCAAAAGTAGGGCAGCATTTTTTAAATAGAGGCGCAAAAATTCTTGGTGTTGACTTTGACCCGGAAGCTATAAAAAGATGGAATGGACTTGGCGGTAAAGCTATGTTCGGCGATGCTGAAGATATTGATTTCATGCATTTCATGCCGCTTCATCATTCTAAATGGATATTATGTACAGTAAATGATAATAAAGCATCGCTTCTTACTGTAAAAAATTTGCTTGACAGCGGTTACTCAGGACGGATAGCAGTCAGTATTACCGATGATAATGAAAGCATATTCGAGGCAGAAAAGATTAAAGAACTGGCTGATTTCATTTTTATACCATCTGATGACGCGGCAAACAAAGCTGTTGATAATATTTTTGAATGGACAGAAACTTTGGAGAGAATGGCTATGGATACTAAAATTAGTGAACTTACCAACCACTATATCATATGTGGGTATGGTCGTATGGGGAAACAGATCGGCAAAGATCTTTCTTTGTCCGGTGTTCAACTCGTTGTTATAGAAGACAATCATGAGCAGCTTCCGGCGCTTAGGCATAGCGGCATATTGCATATAGATGGCGCCGCTACTGACGATGAAGTACTTATTCAAGCGGGTATAAATAAAGCAAAAGGTCTTATTTCTGTTACCCAGACAGATGAAGAAAACGTGTTTATAGTGCTTACTGCTCGTGGGTTGAACCCAAATCTGTTTATTGTAACCCGTTCTATATTGGAAGAAAACGCTGATAAATTAAAGCGTGCGGGAGCAGACAGGGTTGTATCTCCATATATTTTAGGCGGAAGGAGAATAGCTTCAGCTGTGGTCAACCCTCGAATAGTTGACTTTGTTGACCTTCTTATGCACAGTGAAGATTTTGGGCTCTACGTTAATTCAATAAAGATTGATGAGGATTCACCATATGTTGACAAGAAAATCTCTGACTGCGATTTTGACACTTTTTCAGGTGAAGCTGTAGTTGCTATTAAACATCAAGGTAATAGTATGGAATCAAATCCTTGCGGGAATACTATGATTAGTGCAGGTGATGAAATAATCTTAATGACTACTGACTCAAAAGAATGCAACTTTGATTAAATTTCGTTTAGTTAAAGTTATAGCCCGCAAGTTCTTCTTGCGGGCTATAACTTTAACTGCTTCATACTTTTTTAGATTGCAATAGTTTCGTTAACTTTTGATTCAGCAAACATAAAATATTATTGAAAATTTACCTTAGTCTCATAATTAGCGCCAAGACGCATTTGATGTCCTTGTCCTGTCCAGGCAATATTTGCGCTGAAGTTACCGAATTTTGTTTTGGCGCCGTAATTTAGTTTATTGCCGTCATATTCAAGAACAAGGTTTACCCTGTCAAAAACTGTAGTTTGAACTCCGCCGAATAATCCGTTTGTCGCGAGGATACTATCTTTTTTCCCTGTACCAAAACCCATTGTAAGTTTAGTATCAGAAACATTTAATGCGTCATCAATAATATTTATATCTAAATCAGCGACGACATACATAATGGTTCTCGTGCTTCCAAAAGCATCATTTACACCAACAGCAGCATCAAGTCCTAAACTGGCGTCTTCGTCAGATGACATAAAATGATATTTTCCGTTTAAACTCATTTCTTTATTCGGTAAACTTACTACATTGACTTCGGCATTTTTAAAAATACCGTAATTTAATGAATATGTCGGATCAAGTGAATCGTTCCACTGTGTAAAGCCGACAGAAAAGTTCCTTTCTTCTATAACAGCGGCATCCGGAGTTATTAAAAGTCCTGACGGCCCAAATAACGATTGACCGGCAAACAGCATCATTGTTAAAACAACGCTTGATAGTAAAATAATACTTTTTTTCATATAGCTTAACATTTTTTTCTCCTGACGTTTTGAACATTTTTTTTAATTGTAAAATTTTATCACATATCGCGTTTTTTTTGTAAACAGTTCAACGTTGCTTCAAGATATAACTGTTTTGACACATTATACGCAAAGATGTATAATATAATTAGATGTCTGGATTAGAGAAAAAGTTAGCTGAAATTTCAACAATTTTAACATCAGATGAACTTATTTTACATTTAAATGATAAAAATAATCTGGTGATTTCTCGCGCAGTCAATCAGGCTGCAGCGATTAACGCTGAAGAGCTTAGATCAGAGATAGCAAAGATTCTTTTTGCTTTATTGACAGCTGCTGATAATATAAAAACTGATAAAGGGTGCAGAGCAAAAATAGCCTGTGTAAAAGCTTTATCATCATTCAAGTCAGTGTATGAATATTACGATCTTATTTGTTTATCATTAACTTATAGGCAGCTTGAGCCGGTATTCGGCGGAAAAGAAGATACAGGCGCCTTTCTTCGCGCTGAAGCCGTAACCGCTTTAGCTCAAATTACCGCGAAAGATACAGTTCTTGAGATATCACCGTTAATTTTCGACACTTGTTATCAACCGCAAATAGCAGCTGTAAAAGCGTTAAAATATATTGCGTCCAACTCCGCTATATCAGTATTACGGGCTAAAGCTGCTGCCGGCAGTCAAGATACTAACGTTTTAGCCGAACTTTTTTCAGCGATTATTGAAATAGATCCGGACCCTCTTATGTTTTTTAAAAGATTGCTTTATAGTGATTATTCAGATGTTGGAAAAATAAATATTTTATTTGCCGCGGGAAACTTTAAAACTGATGAAGCGTTTGAGTTTTTAAAGGAATTCTATGACATAAACAGTGATCTTATGTTGAAACGTCAGATAATAATAGCTATATCATTCACCAGAACTGAAAAAGCATATCAATTTTTGAAAAATCTTTTAAAAGACGGCGGAACTAATTCCATAAGCGCGGCAGAAAGTATAGTTTCATATCTTACAAATGATCATAGGATAAACGAAGTCAAAAGTATAGTTAAAGAAACAGGTGACGATAAGCTTGCCGACATCATATCTTCAAATTTAATGCCGTAACTTCTCCTATTTTGTTTACATATTGATACAATCGCTCTAAAATGTCATAATCTATAAAAAATTCAAGTATTAAATAGGTTAAACTAAGAGAGTGAAGTCAAAACTTTACGTTAGACAATAATAATTCTAATCAAAATCATCGTTATAACAGCGATGAAAACAAAATCGGGAACTTATAGAGTATAAATCCGGCAAAAGCTTATAGACCAAAGATTAAGGAGGAACAAGATGGCGAGAAATACAAAAGGTACATCAGCTATGTCTATGCGGAAGAGTAAAACCGCGATGTCTGTTTCTATGACAAGGAGCATGCGAACTGTTAAAAGTCCGTCTTCGCAGCCGCGCGCAATTGGTATGACGATTAGTGAAGCCGGATGTAAAGGCGGTTCTAATACCGCAAAGAGGTATGGTCACGAATTTTATCAGGAAATTGGTACGAAAGGCGGCGCCAGAGTGCGTGAGCTTATCAATGAAGGCAAAAAAGAGAGAGGCGAGGTGTAATAGCGTTAACATAATCGTTATTATAAATGGGCAACTCATTATCTTTAAAATGAAAGATAAAGAGTTGCCCTTAACTCATATAAAGTAGAGTATGTCGATAAAAAAATCTGTGCCAAATAATTTCGTTTTAATATTAATAGAAAAAAATATAAAATTTATCCTCAATACTCTTTTAAAATTATGCAAAATGTGGTATCCTATAATAAGTAAACTTTTATTTTATGGAGCTAATATATGACCACAAATTTGGAAAATGAACAAATTTTAGAAGATGATATCATTAACGCTGTTGACGCTGAGATAGCGGAACCTATTGCTGAAGGCGGAGTTATTGACGGCAATACAAAAGAGTATGACAGTGCCTGGATCAGAGTAAAAGAACTTTTAAAGAGTAAAGAACGGGTGAACGTACTCATTATAGACGCTAATAAAGGCGGACTTGTTGCTGATATGGGTATAAAAGCTTTTATCCCGAAAGCGAATTTATCAGCAAAAATAGCGAGCAATTTAGATAAATATATAGGTCAAACTTTGACCGTAAAAGTTACAGAAATTGACGATGAGAGTGAGCGGCTTTTATTATCTGAACGGATAGTTGTAGAAGAAGATAACGCTGCGCGCCGTGTTGAGACACTGAAAAATTTATCTGTAGGACAAACCGTCGAAGGCATTGCGAAAAGAATGACTGAGTTTGGCGTATTTGTTGATATTGGCGGTATAGACGGACTTCTCCATGTGTCTGATATGTCATGGGAAAGAATTGAGAATCCTGAAGAGATTGTAAAAGTTAAAGATAAGATTGAAGTTAAGATTCTAAAGATAGAAAATGATGGTAAGAGAATCTCTCTCGGTCTTAAGCAACTTACTGAAAATCCATGGAATATCTTTAGACGTGAAGCTAAAATAGGCGATATTATTGACTGTACTGTTCTTCGCTTAGAGAGTTTTGGTGTTGTTGTTGGCGTGAAACCTGCTATTGATGGTGTTATTCCCCTTCGCGACTTGAGCGATAAAAGGATAGAAACTGCTTCCGGCATCGTTGAAGTCGGTGAGACATTAACCGCTAAAATTACTGATCTTAACGCTCGTGACAGAAAGCTTACACTTAGTGTACGCGCCGCGAAAAGGGACAGTGAACAGCAAGAGTTCAGAAGCTACATGAAGGGACAAAACGAACGTCAAAAAGAGGAAACCCCAACGCTTGGCGATTTATTTGGTGATTTATTCAACAAGATAGATGATTAGTTTATGACAAACAAATATTCCGCGAAAGCCGCGATTAGGATAGTTTTGACCGGTGGAGGCACCGGCGGACATCTGTATCCGGCTCTTGCTATTGCTGCCACTCTTAAAAAGGAAAACCCTGATTCAAAGATATTATTTATTGGCACCAAAGACCGCATTGAGGCTGAAAAAGTCCCTGCTGCGGGTTTTGATTTTAAAGCAATAGATATTCATGGTATCGCTGGATTTCGACGTAATTTAAAGTCAATGGTTAAACAGATAAAGGGTATTTTTGAGTTTTTAAGCGGGAAAGCCGTTAGGCAGTCAAAAGCGATTTTAAAAGACTTTAAGCCCGATATAGTTGTCGGAACAGGCGGATATGTATGCGCTCCCGTTTTAATAGCAGCTGATAAACTCGGTATCCCTACAGTTATCATTGATGAAAATAGCCTTATAGGCAACACCACACGTCTGGTATCTTCTTTTGTTGATCTCGCTATTGCTATATCTCCTGAAGCCGGTGAATATTTTAAAAATCGTAAAGTTAAAGTAGTTTACGCCGGAAATCCTATCCGTCCTGAAATTTTAAACACGGAAAAAAACGACGGTATAAAAAATATAGGGATTAATGAAAACAAAAAAGTGTTGGCTGTTTTTGGCGGAAGTTTAGGAAGTACTCCCATAAATAACGCTGTAACAGATATTTTACCTATACTCTCTATAGACTCTGAATTTAAAGAAAATTGGCAAATAGTTCACATCACCGGACCTGATAGAGGAAGCGGAATAACCGCTGAATACGCCGCTGACTATGGTATAGAATATTATCCATTTTTGTACCGTGATGATATAGAAAATATTATCGCGGCTGCTGATTTCGCTGTTACGCGTGCCGGCGGGACATTTTTGTCAGAACTTGCGGCAAGAGGTATACCGATGGTTATTATTCCCTGGTCAGGTGCTGCAAACGACCATCAAACGAAGAACGCCATGCCATTTATTGACGCCGGAGCTGCTATATTGATAAAAGATGACTATCTGTCCGGTGAAACGCTTGCCATCGCTTTGAAAGATGTATTAAGTGATGATAAAAAGATACAGGAAATGGCAGCGAGCAGCAAATCTATCGGAAAACCTGACGCGACAGACGATATAATAAATGAACTCTACAATATTATTTTACCTAAAGGAACGGACTATGGAAAAAATAGTTGATTTAAGGATTGGTGAATATCTTGATATACTCGCGAGCAAAACTCCAACTCCGGGCGGCGGAGCTGTAGCGGCTATAGTCGCGGCTAACTCTCTCTCTCTTCTTTGTATGAGCGCCAACTTTACTTTAGGGAACGAAAAGTATGCTAACTTTGAGCATGCTGCGAGAGCGGTATTAGACGAAGCTTCAGAGTTACTTGATAAATTAAAAGAACTTTCCACCGCTGACGTTTGCGCTTTTCAGAATTACTCAGACATATCAGCCATGAAAAAAGATACTGAAGAGGAAAAAGAGAAGCGTAAGATTATGCTGCAAAGCGCGCTTATTGACTGCATGAATATACCTATGCAAATAGCGGAGTATAGTTACCGAACGCTTGAACTATCGTTAAAATTAGTAAATAATTGCAATCCAAATCTGGTAAGTGACGTAGCTGTAGCGAATAATTTGGCTCTCGCGGCTTTAAACAGCGCCATATTGAACGTTAAAATTAACCTTAAATATATTAAAGATGACATTACTCGTGATTTTGCCGAAAAACGCTTATCTTCTTTTTGTGACAGATACGAAAAATATAAAAAAATTGATGATTTAGCGCATAAAATTATGGGATTTTAAGAAAGTTTTCTTATATTTTTCTTATAAAATATATTTGAGTTATTGATTTTTGTCAATTTTTTTCTCTTCTTTAGTCCGTTCAGCTATTTCATATATTTCGAGCAGTCTGTCAGTTAAGAGTTCATCGTCATATTTTTCGCCGCGTTTTCTTGCCGCTTCTTTCATGGAAGAGAACGTGGCGTTATCGTTTAATATGTTATAGCAGGCATCAGCGAGATTTTCCGGCGTATTGTCGCATAGCGCGCCTTCTACTCCATTTTCTATAATATCCCGCGCGGCATAGCTGTTAGTAGCAACTATCGGCGTTTTAGACGCCATACTTTCCGCCAAAACTATTCCTTGCGTCTCAGTATATGACGTAAAAAGCATAAGACTTGCGGCTTTAAATATGCTTATCGCTTCGGTTTTAGGAACAAATCCAGTAAAATGAATACGTTCACATAGCGGATTATTTTTATATTTTCCGGTAAATTCTTTGTGTTGCGGTCCTCCGCCGACCATTATCAGGTGAACATCCTCCATTTTTTTAGCTAAAACTTCAAAGGCAGCGAGCAGCGTTTCAAGATTTTTTTCCTTAGCGAGCCGTCCTACATATACAATCGTTTTTACGCATGTAGGAATACCGTACACTGTCAAATCAGCTTCCGTTATGCTGTCAATTTCAGCCAGGTTAATTCCTGTCGGCAGCACAGATATAGGTGTTGTTATATTAAGCTCTTTCATTTTATCATAAATATTAGTTGACGGCGCTATAACATGATCGCACATCATGCAGTAGCGGTAAGTAGTCTCATTCGCAACCATAGAAACGGCACTTGACGGGATAACCGGTACATAATGTGTGTAGTCATCAAGCATTGTATGGTAAGTTACGACTAATGGAGCGTCAATATTTTTTGCGATATGTTTTGCTAACATGCCAAGGGACATAAAAGAGTGGCTGTGTACTATATCGAAATGGTTATCATATATTATACGATGTTTTCTGTTGCTTAAAAGAGGAAGAGGTATTGAAAAATTATTGTCGAGCGGCCATTCAAACGCCGGAAAGCGGAGCACCATATTTGTGCTGTCCTCAAAAAAATCCTTATCTTTATTATCAGATGTAAGTATAATAACCCTATTATCACGTTTTCTAAGTACTTTTGTGAAAGTATCTATAGAAGTAACAACTCCATTTTTACTGGGTTGATATGTTTCTGAAAGCATAATTATTGATCGCATCTGTGCAGTCCTCGTTTATACTGTGCCATTATATTTTGCTAAAGCCGAATTGTAAACTGCCAATAATTTATCGGTCATCTTTTCATCATCGTAATCTTTAGTGCGTTTAATAGCTTCATTCCGCATGTTTTTATATAATGAGTCGTTATTCAACAGTTCTTTACACGCGTTTGAGAGTTCTTCAGGGTTATTTTTACAAATAATACCGCTTACTCCGTCCTCAATAATTTCCTTCGCGGCTTTGCTGTCAGTTGCTATTACCGGTGTTCCTGACGCCATACTTTCCGCGAAAACCAACCCTTGAGTTTCACTGTAAGACGTAAAAATCATCACGTCAGCTGTTCGCAAAATACTCAAAACCTCAAGCTTTGAGATGTAATTTGTGAGATGTACCCTTTCACCATATGGCATTTTGCCGCATTTATCAACACAATAATCATAAAGCGGACCTCCGCCGGCTATAATTACATGGACATCAGGCATCTCTTTTAAAATAATTTTATACACATCAAGCAAAGTATCAATATTTTTTTCCTTGGCTATCCTCCCTGCATAAGCGATAACTTTCGCTCCATCCGGAATTCCGTATTTTTTAAAATCGCAAGCTTTACTTTCCTCAATCTCTTTTAAATTGATTCCGGTTGGCACAACTTCCATGGGCGACATTATACCCATCTCACGGAGTTTATCATAAACATGTTTACTCGGAACTATGATATAATCTGCTGATTTACAGTACTTAAAACTTATATCCCGCGCGATAGCTGTTATTACATCTTGCGGAAGGAATGGAAAATAATGCGCGTATTCCTCCAGTAGTGTGTGATAAGTAAAGACCAGCGGTATTTTAAGTTTTTTTGCTATATTTCTGCCAACTTTCCCCATAGTCATGAGAGACTGGCTGTGGACTACGTCAAAATTATTATCATAAATTATTTTATTTAGTCTGCTGTCTATATAAGGTATAGGGAGAGGGTAATTAGTTTTTAGAGGAAGTGTGACAGCCGGAAAACGATACACCATATTTTGCTCGTCGAAATAAATGTTTTTATCTTTATTATTTGACGTTAATATAGTTACTTTATGTCCTCTTTTTTTAAGGCTTTTAGAGAATGTATCTACAGAGGTTACAACACCATTTCTTATAGGGTGGTAACATTCCGCGAGCATTAGTATTGATGTCATCAGATATATTATACAGAATTTTCGTTTAATTTACAACTTATTTATAAATTGTTCATAAATAAGATTGATTTTTACGTATTATCAGCGCTTGACAAATAGTTTAGTAAAATGGTAAGATATTCATATTGCAAAAAATAAACATCTGAAATAGGGAGTAAAATTATGCGTTATCTGTTTTCTTTACTTTTAGTTTTTTTGTCAATAACACTTTTTTCCCAAGTAATCTTGGAGCAAACGTTTTATTATGACGGAAATACTAATGCTGCACCGTGGACATATTCCACGATCGATGTTGATTCTGATGGTACAGTCGCTGTCGCTTTTACCCGTACGCTCAGCGCTTTTAATACAAGGACAAATGAGAATGAGCTCGCTAATATTATCTTATTTGATAAAAGCGGCGAACAGATAGGTATCATAAGTTCACGTATATCAGGAATGGCTCAATTAGCTTACGGATATGACGGAAGGATCTATACTGTTGAAGGCTGGTTTGGATCCGGTATGCACTTATATGATCGTCCGGGAATACCTTACCGTTACGTTTCAACTAGATTTTTTAACGCTGACGGCTCGCATGTTGACCGCGGAACCCCAAAAGCTGTTGCCGCAAACGGCGAACACCAAATATATACGTTGTGGGATGACAAACTTTGTCTTATATCACCGGAGAATGTCCTTCTCGCGACTTATCCGGCTCCTCCTTCAGTTATAAGAAATCTTGATGTCACAGAAGATGACATTGTTTTTGCCGGTGAATACCGTTTTGATAAAGGCAGTAACAGTTGGGAGAGAACAGACTACTTTATATGTGACTTAACTTCAGATAAAAAAGCCTTGTTAGAAAGAGGAGGCAGATATTATCGCTATGATTTACTTTCTGAAAGTATAGAAATAGAGTATGCATTGCCTTCGTCTGTTAACAGACACTCAGGCGATATGGCGCTTGGTCCTGACGGAAATATATACTATTGTCCGTTTAACAGCCCAACCACTTATTATTTTGTTTATGATGTTAATGGGGAAGTTCTGCTCTCAAGAGGAGCTGACTTTGCCGGGTTGGCAATAGCTCTTCCAAAAACGGATTTTGTTGAAGGAGAGCAAGTTCAGATAGAGACTTACTTAAATAATTCTCGCGATTTAGATTATGTTACAAAGGGAAATAAACTTCAGTTTGATAACCGTCCTACTTTAGTTTTGTCAGCAAAACTTCTTCCTGTTGAGTTTGAAAACGGTAGATTTCAGGGCGTAAAATGGATAGATGTACCTGTTAAGATGGCTGCTGACGGCTTGACGGCAACGCTTAGTGTACCTGAAGGATTAAGCGGCAGATATACGCTCAAATTTTTTGGTGTAAAACCTATTCAAGGTCTATCATTTTTAGAGGTAAGCACAACCGTTACAATTTCCTCAAAAGCTGAAGAAGGTTTTATTACACTTAGTACAAACAGAAATAGAGCCGCTTTTTTAAATAGTGAAGATATGAGACTCACATTAGCCTACAAAGGAGTTTCAGATATCTCAACTGACGGCGCGGCATTTGAGTTTGTCGGCGTAAATGATAGTTCACAAAAATATTATATCAATATCCCTTCAGTGTCAATTTCTAACGGAGAGAGAAGTATAGTATTGACTATTTCGCAGCCTGTTCTTGCCGGCATGAAAAGTGGTGACTATACATTAACCGTAAAAGAATTAAAAGGTAATATCAAAGTTAATAAGATACCTATAACTATTGTTTCTCCGGTTAAAAAGAGCGATTTTGTGATACCGCTTCATCCGATATTTGTACCATCATCTTTTAATGGACAATTGTTTGGTGAAGAATACCATGCTTCGATCGTATCAACTAATATTTCAAGCATAAGCAATCAAGACGCTAATAGATTTTTAGATGACCTGACAAAATACAATGTGGATTTTCTACTTCAGCCGCACGGTCATTTTGCTGCTCTTAACAGTACGTTTAATGAAACCGGAGCTATGAGACAGAAGTTTGCTGAGTTGGCGCAAACCTACCAGACATTCCCATCCTTTAGCGGGTTTAATTATCATGACCTTATTTCTCCATTTGGAACATGGTGGGATTCTCAGCGTGAGATAGACAGCAATCCTATCAATGATGAATGGAAAGCGCAACATCCGGTTCCGTCTAACGTTCCTGAGCAGTATAAAGAGAACTATTGGGCAGCGCTTTACAGTGTTGGACGCCTGCCAAATGTTTACGCTGCTTGGGGTGATGCCATAAAGCAGGTTTCTCCTGATCTCATTCGTACAACTCAGCAATGGTGGCACATGCCTCTTTACGGAGCAGATCCGGAACTCGTAGCTGAGAATCAAGATGTTATATCCACTCAGCATATGGAAGAACAGTATTATCATCCGATAACAGTACCAAATCAGGCAGATTTATGGCGTATAAACGGGAAACCGCTTTACGTTTACGGAAATAACTCTTGGACAGACGATGGAACAGGTCAAGAGATTTACAGAGAAACTATGTCCGGGTTGATGCGCGGCGTGCAAGGGATAGGCAGAGATGACCTTCCGCAGGTTGCTGACCGTCATTCGGAGACCACAAAGCGCGCTCAAGCGCCGTTAAACGAACTGCTCACAGTTTATGGCGGTATATCAGCTAACAGTGTACCGGTTGACGACGTTGCTGTATGGCGTTCTTTAGAACAAGAGATGATGGAAGGTTCAAATATTTCGGCTAAAGAGCAGCATATTATGAATACAACTGCTGCGTATGCCGCTTGTTTATACGCGCAACGAACTGCGAACATCATTACCGATTCCAAGATAAGAGATGGCGAACTTAGTAACTATAAAGCGCTTATCATCAGCTGTATTATTGAGCCGTCTTCTGACTTGCAACAGGCTATTTATACATTTATGGCTGACGGTGGAAAAGTTTACGCAAATGAACCGTTAAATGGTTATTGGAGACCAAACGGAGCGGTTGAGCTTGGGCAACTCTTTATAAGTAGTGCTGCCGATCCATATCACAACCGCGACTTTCTGCGATTTTTAGATATGGATAATAACGAAGGCGGTATATACGCTGACGCGTTACTCGCGGCAATGGGCAGCGATATATCACCATTTGCTGAGAGCAACGAACGTACAACATGGATGTCTGTTTTGGAAAGCGGAGACGCAAAATATATTATAACGGCAAATATGAAGTTGGTGCCGCACGATTCATTTATGCTCCATAAATTCAGCGGATATCAAAACAGTACAATGCCGACTAAATCGGAAATTTACTTAAAAGACAGCAGCTATGTTGTTTATGATGTTTTAAATGGTAACAAGGTTAATGTTCAAACGAAGAACGGTCGTGATTATGTCATAGCTGATATGAGTTATTTCCCGGGAGCTATTATAGCGTTTTTGCCAAAAGAGATTAGCACTATAAAAGTTTCCTCCATTGAACTCACTTCTGAAGGGCTTACCGGAGAATTAAGTTCAAGTCTCGTTTATTCCGGTATGCGTCTCAATATAAGCGTTTTAGATAATGCAGGCAGTATAATTAATGCCGCTGTCCCGCTTGAAATAATGATAAATGAGGTTAACGGCAATAACAGAACTGTGGTTTATAGTTTGAACAGAACTACTATGAACGGCGCAACTGAAGTTGATATTACTTTGCCCTCTATACAGGCAAACAGAAGATACGAAATATCAGTAAGAGAACTGTTGTCAGGGATAAAAGCAACCGGAAATATAGCATCTCCGTCACATAACGCGGTACCATTCGCTGTTAAGATTGCGGATTATGTTGAATTTTCAAACTACGAAAGAGTTGCGGACGGCTTTAGGTCTATAAGCAATGTCGCAATAGTAGCGACAGATGTTCAGCATGAAAAGTTCAAAGAAAATATCGGCGATATTGTCGCTACACTCAGCAGCAAAAACGCTAATGTAACGCTTTTGACTCCGGATGATTATCTCGCCGACAAAAAAACCTACGGATACGACATATTTAGGATAGGAGACTATTCACCTAATGTGAAGTACCGTCATGCAAGATATGATATCGTTGTCATGTTAGAAGGCGATCTGAATAAGATGTATAGCAATAATATATTGCCGATTCCTGTAACGAAGGCTGAGCCCGGTAACGGACGCGGACTTATACAGTTTCTTGTTATGCCGGTCTATAATGAAGAAAACGGCGTGTCAGTTGCAGGCGGAGACGACGAAGGAATTATAAAAGCTCTTACAGCTTTAAATGATGAAATTATAAACAATTTCGCGAAAGTATCGTTTGTTGAGAATAATAAACCTAATCTTACTTATAAAGATATTGCTTTAACAAAAAGCATTTCTAAACCTAAAGGATTAAGCGAATATATAGGTGTTCCCGCAAGTGAAATAACAGTCAGCGGAAACGGAAAAACTATTGCTGTTGCCTTTAAAGGTTGGGGTGATAATCTGGCATTTTTAGATTCAAACGGAAAAGTACTGAAAAAAGTTGCCAGCGGTAAATTCTACCCGATTCATTTATCATCATTAGATAAAGGGTTCATGGTTTACGAGCATTATAACGACCCGAACGCCATGTACGCGACGGTTTACAATAGTTCCGGAATTCTTGAGTATCGTCTTGCTCCTACCGGCAGAAGGATAGGAGGCGCGAGAGATTATCCCGCAAGTCATCCGTTGGTATTTGAAGAGCGCTTTGTTTCTCAAACTTCATACAGCATAACTCCTAACGGAAATTACGCTGCAGTCGGTGGCACAAGAGGCATAGCGGTTTGGGATTTGAATGCTAAAAAAATGCTTTGGCACGACGATACTATTACATACATTGACGGTGCAGGAAACGCTAGTGGATACCCTCAGCTTAGTTTAAGTCCGGACGGAAATAAACTTATCGTAGTTTATAATAATGTTGTAACTATCAGAAACGCGAGAAATGGGGACTTACAGAGCGAGTTAACGCTTCCTGTTGGCGCTAAAATAGGCAGCGTTCAGTATAATAAAAATAATAAAATAATCATCGGTGACAGTGATTTTTACGCATTTGATGGTGATAAACTTATGTGGCATTTTATTATGCCTGAGCCGCCGCTTGACAGTGCGTTCGCTGATAACGCTATGGACTATGTTTTAGGCGCGCTTGACAGCAGTGTAAAAGTTATGTCCGGCGGATTTCAAGTGTCAGGTTATGTTATGAATAGCGGAGTTCCTATCTCTGTTGATATCTTGCCGAACAGTTCTCTTGTTGCTTTTGGCGGAACTACCGGTATTATCGGCGTTATGAAAAGAGACGGAACTGTTGTCTGGGAGAGTAATGTCGGTTCACGCGCGGCAGTTTCATTTGCCGGAACAGGAGGCGACCTCGTTGTCAGTGACTGGAAGGGAAATATTTATTACTTTGACTCAAAAGGTAAACAGAAATGGGTTATTCAGCTTGGTGACAAAGTTTATCGTGATGATATAGTTGATGTTTTACTTGATGAGTCCGCTATAACCACCTATGAGATTCCTAGGCCTTATGCTTTAACAGAAATTAATATACCTGAAGGAGCGGAAAACGTAGCTGCCGGCACTACTAATGTAAGACTTATCCCGCATCGTGATTGGTGGAATGGTGAACAGTTCCCGCAGGCTAATGGTTCGGTAGACCTCACTAACGGTATAGTCGAAAATCATGATTTACCATGGTATGACAGGGATGCTCTTGATAATGCCGCTCATGTTCCTTCACCTCCGGCATGGGAAATTTCCAGAAGGGATGGTGGCATAATGCGGGTGAATACTATTGTTATAAGAGAAGACCCAAGGTATCCCGAAGCAGTTCCGTCTGAGATAAAAGTAGAGGCCTTTTTGAACAATGAATGGATACCATTAGTTCATGAATATTGGAACGCTGGAACAAGCCATACACACCAATTTGTGACTGTAGACGCTGAGCGTATTCGTTATACGCCTATAGGTGATCTTTCAAAGAATATATGGCTAAGAGAGATAGAACTCTATATGTTAAATTAAACTTTTATCATAGATTCACTTAATAGATAGACCGCAGGCATAGCCTGCGGTCTATCTGTGTATTATTTAATTTAGTTTTTATTTAATGGACAGAAAAATTATAGATATAAATAAAAATATGAATCGAAAAGCGGCTGGTTTAGATAAATTTTACTAAAGAAATATATAACCAACGCTATAATAGAAGTTATAATTGTTAAAATAGTCGCGGCAGCGACTATTTTTGTTTCGCTCCATCCGCCTTGTTCCAGATGATGATGGTAAGGAGACATACGGAAAATCCGTTTTCCTTTTGTGATCTTAAAGTAAACTACTTGAAGAATAACTGAAAAAGCTTCTATAAGATAAACTATACCGCTTAGGATAAAGTATACTTCAGCGTGAAGGATAACAGCCGTTCCGGCAAGCGCCGCGCCTATAGCTAAAGAACCGGTATCACCCATAAATAATTTTGCCGGATGGCGATTGAAACGAAGAAAACCGAGACAAGCGCCGGTAAGAGCGAAGAGAAAAATACAGACAGGAAGATTTTTTTCCGCTGCGGCTATTATTGCAAGCGTTAAAGTGACTAAAACGGTAACATAACCGCAAAGTCCGTCAAGTCCGTCAGTCAAGTTTACCGCGTTTGAGTAACCAACAAGATAGATAAGTATGATTGCCCCCCAAGCTATAAGCCATAAATAACTATTAACAAAGATAGCTTGTAAAAACGGCAACTCTATCCATATGAGTCCGTCAAGCGAATTTATATTAAAGAAATAAAGGGCTAACAAAAAACAGATTGAAAGCAGGACTTGCAGAGCCAATTTTTGTTTAGAGCTTAGACCGAGGTTTCTGCCTTTTTTTATTTTTTGCAAATCATCAAGTATTCCTATTCCGGCTACTGCTAATGTATATATCAAAAGAAACGAGCTGAGGATTACCTGTTCTTTTGGAGCTAAGTCCAGAACTGACATATAGTTTATGAGAATTATTATCGTTACTATAGCTGTAGAGGAAAATATAAGTAGTCCGCCCATAGTCGGAGTTCCGGCCTTTTCGAGGTGAGTTTGCGGGCCATCTTCACGGATAGTCTGTCCCATTTTTTGCAGCTTTAAATACTCGATGAAACTAGGCGCGAAAATCACAACCAAAGAGAAAGACAAAAGGGTGATTACAGCGAAAGTCAATATAGTCCATAACATAGTATAGATATTTTACCATAAAACCCGAGTGTCCGTCAATATAAAAAATAATTCATATTTTTTTATAATTATTTTAATTTCAACAAGGATTTAGTAGAAAATTATAGCAAATTATGCTATAATAATTTTATTATTATTTTTTAGTGAGGTGTTTCCATGAAAAGAAATATTATTTTATCATTCTTTTGTCTGTTTTTATCTATATTCGCGTTTGCGCAAGGCGGAGATACGACAACTTTGAAGCTGAGTGACTGCGCAATTGTCTTTAAAGTCAATGACTTTGAAGCGATTATTGATGATTTTAGACCGCTTTTAAATCGTGTAGATGATTTTATGTACGCGTTATCCTATGATGAGGACGCTGAACCATTTGATATAGAGAACATTCTAAGAGAAGATTGGTTAAATGAACTATTTAAAAACCCGATAGTGGATAAAGACGGAAACTTTTATTTGGCCATAGAAAGATTAGATTTTAGCGGAGTAGATATAAGCGAAGAACCTCTTGTTTACATTATGGTTCCGATTAATCGAGATCTTTTGGGTGAATATGAGTTTGATATAGATAATGAGTTTATAATCTCCGGTGACTATGCTGTATTCACAAATATCTCTTGGGACGAGCAGGATATTACTGAAGTCATAGCGGATGTTGAATTTTCACTTGAAGAAAAAATAGTTCTCGCGATAAAAGGGAAGTTATTTTCCGATTTTACTAATGATATGCGCAATATGGCCAAAACCGCCGCTGAAGCCGATCTTTTGATTAATCCATCAATGACGATGTTAATAGACAACAGTATTGATCGTATAGAGATGGCGCTTTACTATAAAGACGATGATCTGCGTGTTAGCGGATTTATCGCCTTTTTTGCAGATAGCGATTTAGGAAAAGCTATTAAAAACAATAAAGCTGATGCCACTGCGGTGCTGAAATATTTACCCAAAAACGATTACTCACTTATTTACGCGCTGGATGCTTCAAACCAGGAGTTAGCCGCTGCTTTTGCTGATATTTATACAGCAAGTATTAACGCTAATTTTAACATGCTGCTCACGATAATAGATACTGTGGGAGGAGAGAGTATTTTATCTGAAGAAGAAAAAGCCTCTTTTAAAGAAATTTATACAAAACTATCTTTATCGATGTATTTAAATTCTTCATGTTTCGCGCTTACCACTCCTTATAATAATGCCCAGAACAGAGCGGTACTCTTCACAGCGACTGAAGTTCCCGATATTGAAGAGTATAAATCCCTTATAAATGACTCTATTATCATGATGGATGCTATAATGATAAACGACATAAATAAGAATTATGGCGGTGATTATGATAAATTTATTCAAGAGAGACCGTCGATATCAGTGCTAAACGCTTCGAATGAATTTGCCGGCATTGAAGGAGAATTCTTAAAGTTTACTATAACCAGTCCTCCGTTTGATGGAATGGGAGGTAGTCCTATAACTATATCTGTATATACTGCGTATTTAGATGAAAATGTAGTCCTCTGTTCTGTAGGACGCGCGTCTACCGAACGCTTTATGGTTTCAAATATGATAAAAGCTATAGTTAATGTACGTGATAATGGAGCAAATAGCTTTTTAACAAGCGTTGAATTTGCCGCCTTAAAGAACAATATTTTGGATAATCCTTATGATTTTCTTGCTATAAATACTCCATTCCTTATAGTAAGTATTATGGACTTAGTACACGACGACCCTGCCGGACTAAATATGATGCTGCCGTTTATAAAACAGATAGATAATAACACTACTTTTGGCGGTATACTCTCCAGCAGTAATTACGGTAATGGCAGGATGAACTTTGATTTCAGTCTTAAAGGCAGCGAGATAGACTTTTTACTGGGTATATTAAATAGTTTTTAATTTTTTTGTCTAAAGAAGGTATATAAAAAATAGTGATAAATACTTAATATATAAAAAAAAGGGGGGGGGGCGGTGAATGAGAAAAATATTACAATTTATATTGGTGGTATTATTTTTTGGAACGTATTGTTATGCGCAAAATGATGTCAAAACCATAACACTTAGTGATTGTGATGTAGTTGTTAAGATAAACGATTTGGTAAAAGCAATAGATGATTTTAATCTATTGACAAAGCATGCGGATATAGATGTAAATGAGTTTATCACATCTGTTATGTTTATCCGTGATGTACATAGACTTCCTTATGACTCTGACTTTGATTTTAATTATGATAATAGAGAAAAATTTGATTATGAAAAGACTATAAAAGAAAGTTGGTTAAATGACGTTTTTGAATTTCCTGCGAGAGACCTAAACGGCAGTACTTATATAGCGGTCGAAGACCTGGAGATAAAAAGTGAAGGCATAATAAAACCAACAGTTTATATAATGGTTCCTGTAAATAGAGATCTTTTACTGTCTTTAGATAACAATAATGATTTCAGTAGATGTATATTATCTGATGGTTACGCTGTATTCTCTAATGTTCCTTGGGATGAACAAAATGTAAGAAAAGTAGAGCTTGATGTCAACTTTTCCGCGAAAGAGAATGTAGTCATTAGATTGAACAGGAACTTTATCATAAAAAGTTATATTGATTATACTAAAAGGTTAGGAGTAAATCCTCAATATTTTAACTTATCTAATTTTGGTTATAATCGCTCTTCGCTGAGAACATTGGCAAGAGTTATGGAAGATCACCTTGACTATGCGGAAATAACGTTGTCTTATAACGGTGACCGCCGTATGCGCTTTAACTTGTCTTTTGAACTTTTGAAAGACAGTGAGCTTAAAACATATGTTGAAAAAAAAGAAGCTGACGCGACAGAGATATTAAAATATTTACCGGATAATGACTATGCTGTCATTTACGCGAAAGTCGCAGATAGTAATGGTATTACTCACGCCTACCGTTTGATGAGTATGGAGGAAGCCTATCAAAATTTCGCCAAAATGCTACATCTCAGCGAAGTATTAGATGAAATAGAGTTATCAGTTGCAAAGAAGATATTTGAAGATTTTTATATGTCATGGATATCAAACGACTCTTATACAGCATTGACCAGCCCATTTAATAGCTATGATAACAGGACAACTATTATTTCATCTGTAAAAGTTGATGATATTGATAAGTATAAAGCCATGTTCAATGGATTACAGATGATGGTTGATACTATAATGATTGAGGATATTAGCCGAAACTTTAACGGTGATTATGTTGCTTTTAAGAAAGACAGAGTTTCTATAATAACTGAAAACGCGGCAAATGATTTTGTCGGCATTGACGCGGAAATTTTTAAATTTACGTGCAGCACTCCTTTTAGGATAAGCATGACAGAAGATACCGGGCTTTTAGTGGCATACGCCGCTTTTTTGGACGAAAATATAGTTCTCTACACTGTGGGGTTTGCTTCAACGCAAAAAGCTATGATATCAAACATGAAGGCAGCTATAGATAACGTAAGGAATAACGGAAATTTAAGTTTTATCAACAATCCGATTTATGCGGTACAAATCGAGGGATTGTCAGAAAATCCTGTTGAACTTGAATTAATAAATGGTATGTATCTTTCAATTAGTGAATTAGACTTGATGGTTGACAGTGTTGATTTATTTGATGGGGTAATGGCACTGCAGTCGTCTTTCGGAGATGAAACAGAAAATATAGTAAACAACTATTTAAGTCGTTCCAGCAGCAACTACTCAGAAGGTCGTCTAAATATTAATTTCAATACGACTATTGATACTTTAAAACCAAAATTGGAAAATTTTTTATTTTTATACTAAATAAATAAGGGGAAGATGATGAAAAAACTATTATTATTTTTGGTGGCTGTTACTTTATTCTTAAACCTATGTTACCAGTCCGAAGAGATACCGGAGCAGATAGCGCTCAGTGACTGTGAAATTGTTATAAAATTTGACAATCCGAGACAGCTTATGGAAGACTATGATTCTGTCTTAAGATCATTGAATAAAATTTATGACTTGGGTGTATATAACTACTATCTTAATTTTTTCGAAAGTAATATAGGAAACTATATTCCTGATGAGTTTGATGAAGACGAACGCGACAGTATATTTAACGGATTATTTGAGCTTCCGGGCGTAAAAATGGACGGCACTTGTTATGTATTTAAATATAAATATTATATAGGGAAAAAGCTTACCGAGAGTCCGCAAAGTGTTTATACTATGATTCCCGTCGACGTCAATAAATTTACAGGACTGGAAGAGTGGGAGAACTACATAGAAGGCACGACAAAGTACACTGTTCAAAACGGATATCTTATATTTACCAAAAACAGATATAGCTGGTATTACGATTATGAGATTGATGAATATATAGAAGAATATATAGAGACTCCTATCCCTGAGATAACTGTCGACAAAGTTTTCGCTTTGAACTCAAATCTTGGTTTTAAAATGAACTTTGCAGGGCTAAATGAGAGCTTTGAGCGTGGAGCCGGTAATCGTTATTTGAGCGGTCTCAGCTTGCTGGTTTCAAAGTTTAAAAAGGCAATAAACAAAGCAAAGTCAGCGGAGTTTGCTTTTTCGATTTCCGATAACGGCAAGTTAACTTTAGACATGCAGGTTTCGCTTTTAGATGATACTCAGGTTAGAGAAGAGAAAAATAAAGTCAGAGAGAAAACTAATGAGCTGTTGAAGTTTTTACCAAGGAAAGATTTCTCCTTCATATACGCTGGGCAAGCTATAGCCGGATTGGATGTTTTTGAGCCTTTTTATACTATGTTTGACCCTTATGAGTTTTTCCCATTTGACTATAAAGATAAGATAACCGATGACGATATAGCGAAACTGAACAGTTTCGTAGATATACTGACAACAAAAGAACGGGCTATAGGTCTCAGCAGTCCGTTTTCAAACCCATTGTCCGGAAATGTGGCAATAGGAATTATAAAAAATGATGATCCGTTATTAACGCATAATTCACTGCTCGATATAGTAGCCATGAACGAGTCTGTTCGCACTGAAATTAAGAAAATGAAAGAACAGGCATTTATGGATTTCCTGTATGAACTTGACGATGAATGGGAAATAGACTATTATGAGAGATATCCGGAAGAGTTTTATAATTATATGTATTACTATTACATGAGAGATAATGATTATTATGATGATGATTATTATTACAGTGATCCGTATTACTCGCGTGGAAGTGATTATTCATTAACTTATGAGGATGTCGGGTCTGATTTTTTCGGCATTGACGGTATCTTTTATAAGTTGTCCACCCAACCTATGGGATCATATTATTACACTCAGGTAAGTCAGCGCGTGATCTATATGGCGTATCTGGACAGCGGCCACATAATATTTTGTATAGGCAATGAAAGCAATGAAAGGTTACTTATTAAAAATATGATAGACACAGTTTCAAATATCTTTAGTGACGGAGAAAATGGATTTGCCGCCAGTGAAGATTTCAAAGATGTTGAGCGTGTCATTTCTCCTGACGCGGTTGAGTTTTCTAGCATAAATCTACACTATATGTTGTTTGGGCTCACTTATAACCAGATAAAAAATGAAGTGAAATATGAGTTCATAAATAAACTGTTAAAAGGGTTGGACGAAGATGTCGATTTTGGCGGTTTAAGCATGAATAATCGTATTGATAACGGCAAATTAAATTTAAAGTTTGAGGCAGATAAAAAAACGATTGACTATTTTGCCGATATATTTATGGCAGCGAGTGTTGCTTTTAACTTAAATCTCAATCGCCATGGCTTTTTTGACGCTGGTTATAGTGACTATGATTATTATTATTGATGTCATAAATTGAATTGTTAAAATAAATACTATATATATTATTATTTTGTTGTATTAACACTTCCAATTTTTTGCTTTTTGTATTATACTATTAATAGAATGGTCTTTATTTTGTTACCGTTTGGGTTGATTTATGCCTATAATGGGTATATCCTATATAAGTCAACTCTGTAAACTAAGAGTAGTGAAAGATTGAAGTTTTTAAGGGGGTTATGGATGAATAAGAATATCGTTAAGATTTTGTTTATAATGACAGCTGTGGTTATTTTATCATTTTTGCCGGCTATGGCTCAGGATGGCGTAGTAACAGCATCTGTTCCGGAAGATTTTCGTGCGTTAAAGATGGATGGCAGCACTTTTCGTTTGTCTGATCTTCGCGGGAAAGTAGTTTTGTTAAACATATTTGCGACATGGTGTGAGCCTTGTGAGCAAGAGTTGCCGCAGTTAAATAACTTACAGATTCACATAGAGGCTAATAACCTAAATATCGCTATTATCGGAGCAGCTATTGACACTAATCAGCGTGATGTTCAAAATTACGTGGTATCTCGGCTTATGAAGTACGATATTATTTTTTACAACGCGAATGAGATGAGGAATTTTCCGGCGCAGCATGTGCCAACAAAATATATTTTGGACAGAAATGGGGTCGTGGTAGATATTATAGTCGGCGGTCCATGGACTGACCAACAGTTGTTACGCCGTATAACTCCCTTCCTCTGATTTTTTTGTCCATTTTAGGCGTAGATTAGTCAGGTCGTCATCTTCGGAGTGCTAAAAGCACACCTTGATTAGCCATGACTAATCTACGCCTAAAATGGACTTTTTTTACAGTTGGCGATGCTTGCATTCTTTCCGATGTGCACTTTATTTAATGCTTATTAGGTCATTTTCAAACGTATGTTTGAAATCCGTTTGTTCCATGCTTTTTTTACGGAATTTGTGATAGGTATGGGATAGGGTTTGCGAGGGTTACGAAGCTTTACGAAACCAAGCTTTTCGGGAAAAGCTTGATCCTTAACTTATTATTGCTATATTTATTACGTTCTAAAATTCGGTTAGTTACGGAGAGCAGAGAGCGGAGCGGGGATTTTTCCGCCGCGAGCAATAAATTCTTCCGATGAAAGTGTAGACAGAGATATTATTGGCGCGTTGCCAAGCAAACCGCCATAAGATATTTCATCGCCGGCCTTTTTGCCGATGGCGGGGATTATTCTGACTGCTGTGGTCTTATTATTTATAACACCTATAGCGCATTCGTCAGCAATTATAGCTGATATTGTGCCGGCACCGGTGTCTCCCGGAACTGCTATCATATCAAGACCGACAGAGCAAACTGAAGTCATAGCTTCCAGCTTTTCAATGTTTAAGAATCCTTTTCTGGTCGCTTCTATCATTCCCGCGTCTTCGCTTACAGGTATAAACGCTCCGCTTAGACCGCCGACAGAATATGAGGCCATAACACCGCCTTTTTTAACAGCGTCATTTAAAAGCGCGAGTGCCGCCGTACTGCCGTGTGCGCCAACGCTTTCAAGACCCATTTCTTCTAAAATATATGCGACACTGTCCCCAACAGCAGGAGTCGGAGCCAAAGATAGATCTATAATTCCAAACGGCATCCCAAGACGCTCACTGGCTATAGTCGCGACAAGCTGTCCCATTCTCGTTATCTTAAATGCGGTCTGTTTTATAGTTTCAGCAACTACATCAAAAGGTTCACCCTTGACTTTTTCAAGCGCGTGTTTTATAACTCCCGGACCGGAAACCCCGACATTTATCGCCGTATTTCCTTCACCCGCTCCATGAAAAGCTCCGGCCATAAAAGGATTATCTTCTACCGCGTTTGCGAACACAACAAGTTTAGCGCAGCCTATACTGTCCCTTTCGGCGGTTAGTTCAGCGGTTTTCACTATAATCTCACCCATCAGTCTAACCGCGTTCATATTAATGCCGCTTTTTGTACTTGCGACATTAACCATGCCGCATACCCGCTCTGTTTGAGCGAGAGATTCAGGTATAGAGTTTATAAGATTTATATCGCCTTTTGTAAAGTCTTTATGAACTAAAGCACCGTATCCGCCGATAAAGTTGACACCTACCTCTTTTGCCGCTCTGTCAAGCATTACGGCGTAAGGAAGGTAATTCTCTATCTCGCTGGCGGCCGCTATTTCAGCGATTGGCGTAACTGATATACGTTGATTTATAATAGGTATACCGTACTCTGTTTCTATTTCTTTCGAGACTTTTACGAGGTTTTTCGCGGTATTAGTTATTTTATCATAAATCTTATCGCACGCGCGCTTGCTGTCACTGTCTATGCAGTCGTAAAGCGATATTCCAAGCGTTATAGTTCTTATATCAAGTTTTTCGCCGGAAATCATATTTAAAGTTTCAAGTATATCTTTTGGGTTAAATAATGTCATTTATCTGCCTTGTTTTTTCGCTAAATGCGGTGCATAGCGTTAAATAGTCCTTCGTGTTGCAGTGTTATTTTTACGCCGATAGAGTCCCCTAACTTTTCCAGCTTTTTTGCTAAGGGTTCTATAGACTTATCTTTTTCAAGCTCTATCATCATCAGCATGGTGAAAAAATCTTTTAAGATAGTTTGGCTTATATCAACTATATTTACGCCTTCATCAGCTAAGAGACCGCTGACTTTAGCGATAATACCTACCTTGTCTTTACCTATAACAGTTATAATTCCGTGTTCTTTCATTTTGTCACCTTTTCTATTCAGTTTGTTCTTGCCAGCCGTCAGCCAGATCGGTTGTACAGTACGCGCATTTTTTAGAGCTTTTATTTATTTCCATAAAACAGTAAGGGCAGCGTGTAGGTTTTTCTTCTTCTTGCTTACCGCTGTTAGTGATATCTGAGAGTTTGTTAGCCGCGCGGATCATAACAAAAACAGAGAAAGCCAGTATGAGAAAATTTATAAGCACAGTTATAAAATCACCGTATTTTAAAAGCGGAGCACCGGCTTTAATTGCGGATTCAAGGTTATCATAGTGTACTCCGTTAAGAGATATAAATAGATTTGTATAGTCTATTTTTCCGGTAAACAAGCTGAGAACAGGCATCATAATATCACTAACGAGTGAACTTACGACTTTTCCGAATGCGGCGCCGATAATAACGCCGACAGCCATATCCATCACATTTCCGCGTAAAATGAATTTTTTAAAGTCGTCCGCGAATTTTGTTATAAATGATTTCATTTTTTATTTATTAAACTCCTTTTATAATCCTCTTGCTATGATATAGCTTATCACTACCAGTACGAGCACTGCTCCGGCTATGAGTATATATACAGTCTCTTTGTTTATTATAAACATCACCAGCGCCGTTATCACACGTAAGATAGGAGTAAGTATCATTATGAATATTCCGGCGCTAAAGTAAGCTATCGCGTCAAGACGTAACAGTCCTTTTGGTATTTCTGTTATAGTGAGAGTCGGCAAAGCAGAGTGGGGCTGGCCCTTAAAAATGAAGATAAGAAGTCCGGTTATAAGGCAAGCTATAGCGATAGATATGCCGATGATGAGTATACGGCTAATCAGCTTTGGCGCTTTTAATTCTATTTGGTTTATTTTTTCTTGCATAGTTATACCTATCTGATAAATGTTTCGTATATCATCTTTCCTGTTGTAAATAAAAGGACAATTATAAATATATAATTTAATGTTGCTCCGCTTAGTTTATGGCAAATTCTTGCGCCTATATTTGCTCCTATTAATACCCCGGTCATAACTGCTGCTGTTATATCGGCAACTATTTCTCCTTTTGCAAAGTAGATGAGCGCTCCGGTTGCGGCGGTAACGCCTATCATAAAGTTGCTGGTAGCGACTGCTGTCTTCATAGGAACTCCCATAAAGAGCCGCAAGGTTGGAACGGTAACGACACCGCCGCCTATGCCAAGATATCCGCTGAGAAGTCCCGCAAATAGGCTGAGCCCCATTCCGGCAGGAATATTCTTGACTTCATAGTCCGCTTCATTTTCATTTTTTAGTTCTTCGAGTTCAGTCAGTTCTTCACTTTCTGCTTTTCTTTCTTTCTTTTTAATGGTAGTTATAAGCATATGGATAGCAGTGTATGAGAGAACCGTGATAAATATAACAGTGAGATATTTCGCGTTAATGAAAGCTATAGTAAATCCGGCTATAAGCGCCCCTAAAGAAGTTGCTACCTCAAGCGTCATGCCAAGCCTTATATTTACCCGATTGTTTTTTACATATGAGATAGCGCCGCCGGTTGATGTCGCTATGACCGCGACCAGACTTGTCGCTACAGCGACTTTTATATCTTGATGGAAAACAAGAGTTAGGATTGGTATTAAAATAATGCCGCCGCCAAGCCCTAACATAGCGCCGAACATTCCCGCGAAAATACTTGCTAAAACTATTGCCGCAAACTCCATTTCCATATAATTATAGCATTTCCGAGCCATTAAGTAAAGTTTCTCACCCTATTTCATTATAGATTGTCTTAGCTCATTAAAAAGTTTTTACTTTGTTTTGGTTTAAACATAGCTTTACGTATTCAACTTCAGTCTATATGAAAAATTGCAAAACACCTGAATCTATGATATAATATATAACACAAAATAAAAATATTTTGATACATACAAGGATAGTTTAAGGATATTTATATTTACTGAGGTGAAACGATGTATAAGATGAAGGTGAAGGCACATTTCAGTGCTGCCCATTCATTACGAGATTATGAAGGACCATGCAAGAAACTGCATGGGCATAACTATAAATTAGAGGTAAAGCTTAAAGGAAACGAACTGGATGATTTAGGTATGCTGGTCGACTACAAGATTGTAAAAGAAACTGTTGCTGAGGTATTAGAGCCGTTTGATCATGAGTATTTGAACGATATACCGCCGTTTGATGTGTTAAATCCTACGAGTGAAAATATTGCGCGGTATCTTTATATTGAACTTAAAAAGCGGAACACTCTTGTTTGTGAAGTAACTGTTTTTGAGAGTGATGGACAGGGCGTATCATACAGTGAATAAAGGATTTATTTATGCCTATTTTTGAGTTTAAATGCGAAAAATGCGAGAAAGTTTTTGAAGAGCTTACTTCGTTTAACAAGATTGATTCTGTGTTGTGTTCTTGTGGAAACGAACATGTGTCACGTATTCCGTCTTCATTTTCAAGTCATATTAAACAAAAATCATCTTCTTGTTCTGTGTCTGACCGTTGCGCGGCAGTGTCTGACTGCGGCGTTCCTCCATGCCATTTAGGCTCTTCTTGCCATGGAAGCTAAAGCAAAAAAAACCTTTGATTCTTCTTGTTTTAGGCAGGGAGAGGTTATCCTGCCAAAACAAAATGGCGATATCCGAGTTGTTATTTGTTACCCGAACAGCTATTATATAGGCATGAGCAATCTCGGATTGCACTCCTTATACGGCTTGTTTAATTCTCTTGAAAATGTCCGCTGTGAGCGGGCTTTTTTAGACACCGGAGGAAGAACTGTTGAAAGCGGAATGTCACTCTTTCAAGCTGACATAGTTGCTTTTTCAGTTTCTTTTGAGCTTGATTACCCAAATATTGTTAAAATGTTGATTGACGGCGGGATAGAACCATTTTCAAAAAATAGGGAAGATGATAAACCGATAGTTATAGCCGGAGGTCCAGTCTGCTATTACAATCCTTTGCCGATAGCGCGTTTTTTTGATTTGATATTTGTCGGTGACGCTGAGGAAGATTTTTCAGATTTTGCTTTGCCTTTACTTGAAGGGAAAAGAAAAGGTTTAGATGAACTATCTGCGAAAGAAGGGATATTTATTCCTGCCGAACATAGTTTTGGCACTCCAACTCGTGAAGATTTTTTACGAGTACCACGGAAAGTGATAAAAGATTTAGATAAAGCTTTTATCAAAACAGAGATTTATACTGAAAATACAGAGTTTGGTAATATGGGTCTGGTTGAAGTTAGCCGCGGTTGTCCAAATGGTTGCTTGTTTTGTGTCGCGAGTCATAGTTATTCCCCATACAGATATAGAAGCCTTGACGTTTTGATTTCACAGTTTGACAGTATATTAAAACATAGAAACAAGATAGGTTTAGTTGGAGCCGCTGTTACTGACCATCCGCAAATTACTGACATTTGTGAGTATATTTTGACAAAAGGCGGAAAAGTATCTCCATCTTCTATGAGCGTGAAAAAGATGACTCCGCGGTTATTGTCTCTTTTAAGCAGGAGTGATGTACACTCAATAACGCTTGCTCCTGAGTGCGCTGCTGAAGCGTTAAGGAAAAAGATAGGAAAGGGCGCGATAACTGATGATTTGCTCTTTGAAACTATAAAAAACGCGGCAGACGCGGGGATTTACAGTTTGAAACTTTACTTTATGATAGGTGTCCCGGGAGAGTCAGACGAGGATGTTTTTGAAATATCTCAGCTCGCGTTAAGGATAAGGAAAGAATTTCGAGTAAAGTTGTCTTTAGGAGTTTCTTCGCTCGTTCCAAAGCCGCTTACCCCTTTTGAAAATGTTGAGTTTGCGGGAGTAAAAGAGTTAAACAGAAAACTCGGTGTTATAAGACAAGGATTAAAGGGTCAGGTTAATATGACTGCGGAAAGCGTTCGTTGGAGTTATTTTCAAGCGCTACTCGCAAAAGGAGACACTGGTTTATCTGATGGTATTTACAAGATAGGACATGAAGATCTAACTTCATTTAGCGATTGGAAAAAAGCGTTTAGTGAGTAAAGGCGGAGTTTGTAGTGAAAAGTTATCGTAAAGAGTTGGTAGTTGAGATACCGGAGCGAAGGGCATTTATAAATATTACTCCAGATGTTAAAAGAGCTATTTCAGACAGTGGTATTAGAGACGGTATGGTGCTTGTTAACGCCATGCACATAACAGCCGGTGTTTTTATAAATGACGATGAAAGTGGACTGCACCGTGATTTTGAACGGTTTTTAGAAAAAATAGCGCCGGAAAAACCGTATAATCAATATGATCACAATGGTTATGAGGATAATGCCGACGCTCACATTAAGCGTACAATTATGGGCAGAGAAGTAGTTTGCGCTATAACAGATGGGGTATTAGACTTTGGCACATGGGAGCAAATTTTTTATGGTGAGTTTGACGGAAAGCGTAAAAAGAGGATTTTGATAAAGATAATAGGGGGAGTAATTTTTTTGTTAATGTGAAATAAAATATAAAAATAACAGCGCGAACTTGATTTAAGTTTGCGCTGTTATTTTTGTTTAAAATATACTAAAGAGTTTTCTTTACAGCGTTAACAACATCGTCAGGGCTGAAAAGCATTCCTCCGGTTCTTCCGTAAAAGTGAACATCAGCTTTACCGGCGACAGCTATCTTAATATCGTCAATCATCTGCCCCAAACTAAGCTCAACCGAGAAAATTTTCTTCACTTTGTCCGCAACTTTATTTAGTTCAGCGTAGGGGAAAGGATAGAGAGTTATAGGACGAAATATTCCGGTTTTTATGCCTTCCGCATTTAAAATCTCGGCTGCGGTATGACAAACGCGAGACGATGTTCCGTAAGCCACCAAAACTACTTCAGCGTCTGCCGGTATATTTTCTTCGTACCGTAGTTCATTTTTAGCTATTTCGTCATACTTCGCCTGCAATTTAAGATTTACATCTTCTAAAACCGCGGAATCAATATACAGCGAATTTATCACGGCGCGCGGGCTATTTTTATGGTTATCCCAACCGGTTGCCGCCCAGTCCGGTGCGTCTTTAGGCGTGAGTGGAGCTTTGTCAAGGGATACAGCTTCCATCATTTGTCCTAAAATAGCGTCTGCGAGCACCATAACAGGCGTACGGTATTTATCGGCAATATCAAATGCGTCACGTGTAAAATCATACAGTTCTTGAACAGAGTTAGGTGCTAAGACCGGAGTTCTGTAGTCGCCGTGTCCGCCGCCTCGTGTTGCTTGAAAATAGTCGCTTTGCGCTGTCGCTATATTTCCGAGTCCCGGTCCGCCGCGTACTACATTGACTATAACAGCCGGTAGTTCTGCTCCGGCTAGGTAAGAAATTCCTTCTTGCATGAGTGAAATACCCGGGCTTGATGACGATGTCATAACTCTGACTCCGGTTCCGGCTGCTCCATAAACCATATTTATAGATGAGACTTCGCTCTCAGCCTGAACAAAAACTCTGCCGTATTTAGGCATAAGTTCAGATAAATACTCAGGAACTTCGTTTTGCGGTGTGATAGGATATCCAAAAAACGCCATGCATCCGGCGTCTATCGCGCCCCAGCAGATGGCTTCATTTCCTTTAAGTAATTTGCGTGTCATTATATTTTAATCCTTATAAACTTCTATACATAAATCAGGGCAAATAGTGGCGCAAATCTTGCATCCTATACATTTTTCCCTGTCTTCTTCCGTCATTGCTGCTGGGTAAAACCCTTTGCTGTTTCTGGTGCCTGCAAACCCAATACATTTTTTTGGGCAGCTGTCTATACATAATTTACACGCTTTGCAGTTTTCTATATTTAATGTTATATATGGCATATATATATTTTACACTTTTTCGCGTTTTTTTGCAATAGTTCATGCCTTTATGCTGAAATTAGCTGCTTAAATAGATATTTTTTCTTTTATTTATAAAGTATAGTCTCAAACATTAAATTGTTCACAGTTTTTTATAAATTCGCTTGACTTTTGTAAAAAGAAGTAGTATTATAGAGGTAAAGGTAAAAATATACTCATGATTTTCTATGGACGGTTCATTACAAAATAATTTTTTTATCAAGGAGGATAAAATAATGAAACAAATCAAGAAAATGAAAAAAAAGGGGGGGGGTTCACCCTAATTGAACTTCTGGTAGTTATAGCGATTATCGCTATCTTAGCTGCCATTCTCTTCCCTGTCTTCTCAAAAGCCCGAGAAAAAGCTCGGCAATCAACTTGTACTTCAAACCAAAAACAGATCATCACTGCTATCATTATGTCCGCGCAAGATAATGATGAGACTATCCCTACAGCTGAAAATATTTGGAGCGAGATCGGAGTGTCCGGAAAAGTATTACAATGTCCAACAGCCGGTAAAAGCGTAGCTAACGCTTACGGTTACAGTCAAGGAGCGTCAGGAATTTCTATGGGAGAAGCCGGAGATTCCGTAAATATGATAATTACTACAGACGCGAGTGAAGGCTCTAAAAACATTTTGAAATTTGGTGATGACTGTGACGGACGCCATGACGGCGGTGTTATAGCTTCATACCTTGACGGACATGTCGCTTTTCTAAAAACTCCTCCGGCAGTATTCTTAGCCGGTGATATATCACTTTTGCAAGGCATAGACGGTACCCTAAAACATGGCGATGGTGTTCCGGGAAAATATACCTATAATAGATTAGCGAAAAAGCAGTGGCCGTGGCAAAGTGATCCGGGTTGGGATAATATAACAGATAATACAGCAGATAGAAAAGCCGGTTTCAACTTGGACTCTCCTGTAGGTTATAGCGGCGGCAACTATCTTGGTATAGGATCTGCCGGCTCAGACGGTTGGCAGCAAATAGTAGAATGTGTTTTTGATACGCCGCTTGATCCAACAGAATATTGGATTATCAGCGCTGATTTAGTTATCTATAACTATAGCTCAGATGGCAAAATAGGATGGCCGGGAGTAGGTAACTATGGAAATCAGACTATCACTATACAAGATGAAGATGGCGTTGTTATAAGCAGGATTAACTATTGCTCATTTGCTGACTATGGTGATGGTGTTGTAGGTCTTTCTTTTAATAATAATGAACTTGCCGTTGGAGATAACAAGCCGGCAACCGGTGATTGGGTAGCAGTAAACAGTAATAAATATACGTTAAGCTATCAGCCAATGAGATTTGCCGGAAGAGTAGACGGCGATCGTATTTACATCATGTACGGCGATTTGTCTTTCAGCGCTGTACCAACTTACGCTCCAACCACAAAAGCTATGCATCCAAAGAAAATTACTGTTCAGTACTCAACACATAATGGTGGTATGCAGTTTATCGGTCTTGGTAATCTGAAATACACAGTTAAATAGTTTTTGTAAAATAACATTTAATATCAAATATACTGCTCCTCTGATGAATTATCATTGAGAGGGGAGCAGTATATTTGTATATTAATTATATCATTTTTTCACAGTTTTTTTATAAATTCTCTTGACTTTTGTAAAAGGAAGTAGTATTATATAGATAAAGGTGAAATTATACTCATAATTTCCTATAGACGGTTCATTACAAATTATTTTTTTATCAAGGAGGATAAAATAATGAAACAAATCAAGAAAATGAAGGGGGGGGGGTTCACCCTAATTGAACTTCTGGTAGTCATAGCGATTATCGCTATCTTAGCTGCTATTCTTTTCCCTGTGTTTGCGAAAGCTCGAGAAAAAGCACGCCAAACAACTTGTATCAGCAATCAAAAACAGATTGCGCTGGCCATAATGATGGCAGTACAAGAAAATGACGAGACATTACCAACCGCTGAGAGCGTATGGAGCGATATCGGGGTCTCCGGAAAAGCTCTGCAATGCCCGACAGCCGGTAAAAGCGTCGCTAACGCCTACGGGTACAACTTCGGAGTTTCAGGAGCCGGCTATGGAGAGTTCCCCGAACCTGTAAATGTTTTTCTGACCACAGATGCGTCTGCCGGTTCCGGTAATATCTTGAAATTTGGTGATGACAGTGAGGGAAGGCATGACGGCGGTGTTATCGCTTCTTTTTTAGATGGACATGTAACATTCATAAAAACTCCTCCGGCAGTATACATAAGAGGTGATATATCTATGTTGGACGGTATCAGCAGCGTATTAAACAGTGGGGAGGGTGTCCCCGGCAAATATAGTTATAAACGTGAAGTAAGGAATTGGTGGACATTCATGTCTGAAGTGCCTTATACAGATGATGCAACTAACGAAAGTCGCGCGTCGGTAGGTTTGGGTAATGGCAGCTTGGTTTCTTATAACGGTAGTTTTTTAGGCTCAACTTTAAAAGGTGATGGCGACTGGAGTAAAGTCACCTGTACTTTTGATGCGCCATTAACACCATCAAGCCCTGATGGATACTGGGTTATCAGCGGTGATCTTGTTATTTATGAAACCCAAAGTGGAATTCCGTTGCAGACAGGCGGTATTTATGGATACGGCGCGTCAGTGATTTTGTATGACGAAAATGGAGAAGCTATTTCAAGAGTATACTTAGACACAAGAGAGTATTGCGCGGGAATGTTCTTCAATACATCAACTTCATATATTAATACTGTTAATGGCGTTCACAGACAGTTGACAGAGTTTTTGCCGTACTTTAATACGTATCAGCAATTCATAATTGCCGGCAGAGTAGACGGAAACAGGCTCTATATGCAGTATGGTGATGTCGCGTTCAGCGCTGAAGCTCCATTATCCTCATCAGCTAATGTTTTACGTCCAAAGAGTATTGTAATAGAGCACGGTCCTAAAAATGGCGGACAGAGCTTTGTTAGTCTTGGTAACTTAAAATATTTAGTTAAATAGTTTTATAAATAACATTATAAAAATATACTGCCGCTTTCAAAACTGAAGGCGGCAGTATATTTTTTTAACTCTTCTCAACTATAATATAGGAATAACCGATAAAAAAATGTTGTATATTTTATAAAACAAAAACAATATTACCGTTTTAATGAAGTTATCGTAACGGTGATCTTTTTATGTTTAGCCGTGGACATTGTTTATTATGTTACAGCACCTTTAGCGCGCTTTATATAAATTAGTGTAGACGACTTTATAGTCCTTTGAATAACAAATGATGTCCGTTTGTTTGAGGAGCGTTTTGTTTGACATAGTTGATTTCGTAAGCGCGAAAATAGGGTTAAGAGGAAAAATGGTACGTCGATTGGGGCTCGAACCCAAGACCTACGGATTAAAAGTCCGTTGCTCTACCAACTGAGCTATCGACGCGCGCTTAAATCAAGAATTATTCGCTAAATACTTAACGAACGGTTAATATTTTACCATTTTTATAAAACTTTGTCAATAGTTTTTAGAATAATTTTTATCTCTATAAACATTTTTTATTTATATGCTTTATAATTATAGAGAAAATTAAAGCAGACCGTGTATATTAGTTTCGCGGTCTGCTTTAGAGTAGGGGGGTTAAAACTATCGTATTTCTATTTCAGTAACATATATATTGCTGTAGTAGCTCTTGCCCCATGGAGCGTAACGAATCTTTGTTACATTGTTTAGGTTTATCGGGAAAGTATTTATCGGACAGTTCATAAATCGTCCGTAAATAACAGTTTCCCATTTCGCGGTCTCATCACTCCAAACTTGTATAACAGCTTCGCTTGTATAAGCGTCAGCGTGATTGTCATCTTCATAAACAGTTATACTGTTCACTCTTCTCGGCTCAGTGAAGCTCATCTCCGCCCATACCTGACGACCGGATTGACCGTTCCAGAAAAGCTCATTCTCGGTAACCCATGGCTTGCTTATAGTGTTGTAGTTTCCGTCTATAAGCTCATCAGCCGAGATTTCCACATGTCCTCCGCTCATCCATCCGGAAGTTCCGCCGACTTTTATAGTCGCTATTCCGGCCTTTAAAAGATCAACCCCTTCAATTTCAGGAACTGTAGTTAAAGTGTTTGACTGTCTGACAGCTCTATGTATACTATCCTTTGGTATGGTTAATTCCGCTAAGTATTTGGCAGGATTTCTAGTTGAGTTAAGGGATAATTCATCTGTCATATTTATATCCCAGCGCAACTCACCATTTTCAGTGAATGCGCGTAAATGTCCGTCCCAACCGGCAGCGTAAAGTCCGTTTGAGTTGACAGCAAGCGTTGAGATAGCTCCTATATCTTTAGCCCATAACTCATTGCCCTGACTGTCAAGACGAGTTACATATCCGCGGTCATCAGCGACATAGAGAGAGTTACCGTCCGGACTGAACGCGACACTGAGCGGAACAGCGTATTGCCAGAGGAAGTTATATATGAGATTACTGTTCACCGTTCTGACTTCAAGCAGACGGTTATCGTAAGTCATCGCTATATTGCCGTTCGCGTCGCTGCTGCTGATCCCCATTGGCCGTGCGGCGTCCCATCTTCCCAACTCATTTCCGGTTTCAGGATCTATACTAAAGAAGCTAAATGTCTCTTTGCCCCATGTACCGACTTGAACTTGAAGCACAAACTTGCTTGCGTTCGGGCTTGTAAACATAGTTGGGAAAGTCAGTGTACTGCTTATAGGCACTGCGTATTCCCAATTTACAGAACCGTCAGAGAGCGATAGGGAATAGATCGTTATTCCGGCTACATTTTCACCTGTTACCCATCCTTGTTCAGTCATTTCGCCAAAACATAGGATAGCGTAGTCTTTTCCTGACGGTATATAAGCGTGGAACTGAGGTATACGTTCCGCTAAGTCAGATATTGGCCAGTCAAGCTCGTCAAATAACTTTTGGTAGTCAAAACACCATGCCTCTTCCCAAGTTCCGTTATTATTTTTAAAACATACCGCGCCGTAAGTACCGCCGGTTATAACGGTTTTGCCGTCGCTTGACGCGGCTGCCCCATAGTATTGACGCGGCATATCGCCGTAGTTAGTGAACGTGTCAACACGACCGTTTTCTGTATTTTCTATCAAATAGAACGGTTGTCCTACGCTTAGATCAGCAGTTCTCGTCGCGGCGCCAAACAGCTTTCCGTCAGCGCTTATAAAGCGGCTTAAAGTATTTGGTGATTGCCCCAGCCTTAAAGACGCGGTTATAGAAGCGCTGTTCCCATTGTCAGAGATGGTCGCTATATTTTTATTAAAACCGGAAGCCGTAATTAAGATATCTTTATTATTTGAAGATAGCTGGATGCCGTTTAAGATAGTCCCTATTTTGTCCATATGGGTTGTCGTATCCGCCTCAGTCGCTGTTCCGTTTATAGTTCTTGGAGCCGCGAGATTTCTAAGTCCAAGATCTTCCGCCTGAGTATATGACTGAAACTCTTTAGATATTATAGTGCCAAGACTGTCTATAGCGTCACTTAGTCCGTCATTATCGCCTCCTATCACCACTATAACATTTTCATTATATACGCGCGGAGCAAAACACGCGCTTATATATCCGCGTCCTTCGCCCGGGTAGCGCGGCGTTCGTGGGTTTCCAAGTAAGTTTTTGACCCAAGCCTCACGTGTTAAAATTCCGTATGTCTGATCATTAGTTGATAGCCCCAGACTAACATAAATGCGCGGAGAAGTGAGAAATTCTTTGCCCGGGTCTGTAACGCTTCCTAAATTATATTGTATGTTTTTGCTTCTCAGGATGGTAAATAAACTGTTTAATGCCGCTTCGTCAACTGTAACATTGGTGCCGGTAACTATAGTTATCGGGATGTTTTTAGAAGACGCCATATCAAGCATCCTGAAAATCTGGTCTTTCCTTTCTACGTCTACAGATTCTCTTGTTTTTATAAAAGGTGTGGACGCGGTTAACGGAACAGAAGACAACTCGGCGATTGAGCGTTTTCCGGTTACAAGCTCGGTAACCTCTACAGACCAGTTTCCGCTTGCCGGTATTATAAATGTTTCGTTTAATGTTCCGTTATCACTACTGGAGCGGAATATCTCTTCAGAGACCTCTTCTCCGCTTATGAGACGAAGCCTAAACGGTATTAGGGCATACATATTATTTCCGGCAGCGTTTGCCGCGTTGACAGTTATATTCAAAACAGCGCCGGCTTGGTTAACAGATAGTTTTGGTGTGCCTATTTCTCCCGGGAGTATAGCTATAAGTCTTCCGGGAAGCGTTGTCATATCTATATCAAACTCTTGCATGCCTTCTTCTTTTGACTCTCTGACTTCTATCTCTTTTTGTGAGAGTAAGTCATACACAACAGCTCCCTCTGAAAGGTATGGTATGGTTGCCGTGTCAAATGTCGGAAACCATGTATTTTGATATTTAGCATACATAGCACCCATTCCCCAGACCACTCCGGGCTCCCAAGGCATCGTTGTTGATTCATAGGAAAATACTATATATCTCGCGCTGCCGCCTATAAATGAAGTTGAGATAGTCCATAAGTTATCTGTTTTCAACTTATAGTTAACATTTTCAAAAACAGCTTTGTGGAGTAATTCAGCTCTTGGTTCAAACTCACGTGCTATGAGCGGCATGGCTGTATCTGAAGCATATCCTTGATTTGTATTAAATGACATATCTGTATCTATCAGCGTGCCGCCGGGGTATGGAGTACTCACCGCGTCATAATAAACCTTTCCGCCTACTTGTTTAAACCGTTCTATGCCGCTTATTATATGCTGCGGAAGACTTACTTTTTGATTAACCAAAAAGAGCATTGGAACTGTCGGTCTATTGCCGTCTACTAATCTTCCGTCAGCTATATCTTCTTCGTATATTATGCCGAGAGGAACACCGGACATAAGTCCCGCGCCAAAAATGCCGTATACAGCTTCCCAGTGCGGGGTGCCGGATCCGCGGCGTCCTTCAGTTACATCTTGAGTATATGAGTAAAGAACATATCCCGCATCGTCGCGTTCAGCGGTTGAGAATATAGTTCCAAGTTCTTTAGCTATATTATTTGTTGTGGTAAAGGAGTTAGCTCCGAACGGATCTTGAAATGCTGTGATATGATTTACACCGACTCCTTGCGGACCGCGCGTTAAAAGCTGGAAAGTATTTTTCTGGTAAAGATCCGCGCCTTTCATGCTATATCCAACGTCGCCGATAGCTATCAAAGGAAGACCGGGACGTTTCATCATCTCAGCTGAGTGAGCCGGAAGGAACGGAACCTGATAACCCTCACCAAGGAAATGGGAATAAGTCTCGGTCATAATTCCGTCAAAAAATGCCGGTATATAACTGCCTTCAGTTGCAGGAAATTGCCACATTGGAGTAGTGGTCAGTTTGGCTTGCGGCGTTATATTGGCGACAGTGTCATTTAAGATAAGGTACATTCTCCTCGTCGCTTCTATAATTGCTTTTTTATCATCACCGGCAAAAGTTGTATCTATTAGGTTTTTTAGCCAATCTCTATCTTCTTGTGTCCAGGCGTTATCATATCCTTGCCAACTTCCGGTACCCCCGTTAAACATCTCATCATTATAGTTAAAACCATAAAATGAAGGGTATTTAGACATCCATTCAGCTGAGCGTGACAGCGGAGCGAGCAATTCTTGAATTCTGACGTCACTTATTCTGGCAGTAGCGCAATGCGGAAGAATCTGAGTATCATACCAGATATTATATTTTGTCGCGAGATCCATATAAAACTCTTCTTTTGAGACATCGGTCTGGTAATAAAGCCATTCGCCGTAAGCCATACCTTCGTAGTCCATGCCGTTGCCGAGAGTATTTGCGGTATAATAATTATAACCGTTACTGCCGGCCCATGCTCGGTCAGTTTCGCGGTTAAATCCTAAACGGTTTACAGCCGCGACAGTCTCACGGATATTTGCCATCCTTTCAGCCGGATCATGGATGATATAACCTGCGCCTATGATAGCTGTATTACCGAATTCGTGGTAAAATACGCGCTGCATGGTAGAGTCTGTTAAAGAAGAGACTATGTCAAATTTAAATCCGTAGGATTCATACCCGGGTGAAACAGGTTTTATTTCATACTCACCTGTCGCAAGGCGGGCGGAGATTGCGGCCGGTATTATTATAGCTGCCGTACCGGTCCTCGTTGGTATATCAATGCTCTCTATGATTTTGCCGTTTTTTATGAGCTGGCAATTAACAATGATCGGAGCGAGTACTTCGTTTTCAGCTATTCTTTCACGGCGCAAAAGTTCCAGACTTATATTTTCTCCTTGTAAAAAAGCGCTTCTGGCTGTAGTTGCTGATATCGCGATTGATCTTATCGCTGATTCAGGAACAAATATTACTTGCCATAGTTGAGCGGTATCTCGCGCGAAATTAGCCGAAGAGATAGGATCACTTCCAAACTTTATCGCGAGTGTATAACTTCCGCGCAAAGAAGTTGGTACATCAAAAAGTATACTGGAGTTATCCACGTTATAAGTAACAGGAATCTCTCTCCAGCGCAAATTAATACCGCTTGTCTCACGGATAAATAAATGCCAATCGCTGTGATCCGTGACTTCAGGTTTACTTTGGACAGCAAGCGGTATTTCATATGTTTGTCCGCCTATAAACAGTGATGTCTGAAGGTGTACCGCTACCTGAATATAATTTGGACCGAAAATATCATAAGTGCCGTCAGTATTATATCTTATAAAGTTAACACTTGCGTCCCAGAGAGATACATATAGATTCCCGATTTGGTCAGAGGTTATTGAGCGAATATCGCCTCTGACTTCGTTTGGAAGTTGAACTTCAAAACTCATCTCAAAGGTTTCAGCGCTGTAGAAGATAATCCTTCTTCCGGTATGAAGTCCTATAATATCTTGAGCCGGTAAATAAGCGAGGTGACCTTCTCCCGGGATTCTAAATCTGTAAAGTTCTTCGCCGTCATAGTTGAAGACTAAAAATTCATTTGTGTTCTCCGCTATATTTCTTGCGGAAGCGTAAATGCGTTGCCTGTCAGGGTCAACAGCTATATCGCTGTACCAGTGTCTTCTGCTCTCAGCTCTTTGTTCGCTGTCGTTTGGAGCGTGGAAATTGTAAAAATTAATGCTCCTTATAAATTCGCCGGAAAAGTCGAACATAGCGATTCTTGACCATACAGGGCTTAGCTCATCTTGCATCGGTTGAGTGCTTTCTGTAGCAAATATGATACGGTTTTTAAAGTCTACAGCTCCGCCGTTTGGGTTTGTCCAACCGGTAGTATCAGAGTGAAAGCTTCTTTCATTTCCGCCGCCTTTTCCTATAATGGCTTTTATCTCGCTGCCGTCAGCGCGGCAAAGAGCAACATGTCCTCCCGCGTAACTATCTATAGCAACGAATTTTATAAGCGGGTCAAAATCAGCCGGAGCCGGTATAAGCTTCAGTGTTGAGCTTCCTTGCGGAACACCAACTTTAAACGTTAGTTTTCCGTTTTCGTCAAATACATTATACGCTCCGTTTGCGGTTACAACTATTTGTTTTCCGTTAGGTGAAGCTGTTATTCTGTATGCCTCAGTTCCGATACCGTCATCTGATATCATAACTGTTTTATAGCTTTGACCAAATGCTGTTAGTGCTGTTATGAAAAGTGTCATTGTGAGTAGTAATGATAATTTTATATTCATTGTTTTCTCCTATGGATTTTTTTACGGTGATTATTGCAAGGTATGCTGTTTTTAAAATTTGTAGCATATATTTTAGCATTTTTATAATCAAACATAATCTTAACACATAATATTTTATGTGTCAAGTTTTTTTAGCTTGTTTTGAGGTTAAATAATACAATTTTGATGGTTTTTTAACGAGGATAATTAATGTGCTTCTGTAATGCTAAGTATAACCCCTTAATGCGCAAAAATAGGATAAATTATTGTATAACATTCCATGACCGTAAAGTATGAATAATTAATTGAAAATAAACGTATAATTTCGCATGATAAGTCTTTATTAAAAGAATAAAGCAGATTTCTAGAGATATTTTACCCATGAATGTTATTTTTTATGTGTTAATATAAATGATTAATAAAAAATATTTTAAAATCTCTTGCGTTTTTGTGTTAAATCTGTTATAATATATAAGTTTTGATTTTGAACAATAAAAGAGGTGAGAACAAAATGGCAACTAAAAAATCACTTATGACTTGCGATGTGAAAGATTTTATCGCAGCTATGAATCCAAAACGAGAGAATAAGCGAAAGAGCGATTCTAATAACCGCTCAATCAAACGGCATCACGCTTTGGGCAGATAATTTTTATAATCTGTAACGTTTTTTAAGCAGCAGGGATAAATAAATTTATCCCTGCTGCTTTTTATATATATCTTCAAAAAATGGACGGGTAAGCGTAAGTATCGAGGGAAAATGCACTCATAACTTAAGATGTTTTTCGAGGATTAGAGTTTACACAAAATCAGGGATAGACCCGGGATATACAGTCTATTTTGTTGCCAGTTCAGGCAAACTTGCTAATAATGCTTCTGCATCTGCTTCAGATTTTGCATTGGCTTCTGCTTCAACTTCAGTTTGTAAATCGTTGTTTTTTACAACTATAATATCAATAGCGCCGATAACTCTTACGATCTCATTTTCAAGCTCTTGAATAGCCATTTTTGTTTGCGTGAAATCACTATTATTGAGATAGTAACGTAGAGCGCTTATCTTGGAAATTATTCGTTGTTTGTCAGTATGGTCAATCTTTTCGTCATACATGTTTAGCGTGCGATTAGCCTCTTTTAAAGCCTGTTCAGCATCTTTTTGTACTAAAATAGACTCTAAAATAGCATGATCAGCAGTTGCCATATCTTCAGCATCTTTTAACATTCGTTGAACATCTCTGTCAGTAAGTCCGGAGTTCGCAACTATTGATACGCTTTCTTTAGCCCGCGTTATCTGATCTATAGCGGTTATATGAACAATTCCGTCTTCATCAATGTCAAAAGTAACATCAATCCTTGGAAGTCCTCGTTTTGCTTTTCGTATTCCTTCTAAAGTAAAACTTCCGAGCAATTTATTCATATTCGCAAGGTCTCTTTCACCTTGAATAAGGTTTATCGTTACCACTGTTTGATTATTTTTAGCAGTAGTGAACGTTCTTGTTGCTCTATGTGGCACATGGGTGTTTCGTTCTACGATACGGGCAAATCCGCCGTTTGCCATCTCAACTCCAAGTGAAAGCGGAGTTACGTCTAAGAGTGATAAATTTTTGACTTCACCGCTAAGTATTCCGCCTTGTAAAGCTGCTCCCATGGCAACAGCGAGATCAGGATTAACAGAAGTGACAGCCTCTTTCTTCATGATTTCTTCTGCCATTTTTTTTACAGCAGGCATTTTAGTAGAGCCGCCTATTAACAGTATTTCACTAACTTGAGTCGGCGCCAGTCCGGCATCAGTCAAGGCTTGCCATGTCGGTTGAACCATTCTTTCACGAAGTGATGCTGTAATTGCTTCGAATTCTTTACGGGTAATTTTTGTTGTGAAGTGGTGAGCATCATCATTTTTTACATATAAAAATGGCAAATTAATCTCTGCCTGTTCCATAGTGGACAGAGATATTTTAGCCTTTTCAGCAGCGTCAATAAGCCTATGAAGCGCTAAAGTTTCACCATCTAAGGAAATGTTGTTGTCAGTTTCAAATTGCTTGCGTAAGTATTCAGCAAGTATATTATCCCAATCATAACCGCCAAGTTGATTATCACCTGTTGTCGATAAAACTTTGAAATTGCCGTTTTGTATATGAAGGATTGATACATCAAATGTTCCGCCGCCTAAGTCCCAAACCAGAACTGTATGGTCATGCTCATTTTGTAGTCCGTAAGAGATAGCTGCGGCAGTAGGTTCATTAATAATGCGCAGAACATTTAGTCCGGCAATTTTCCCGGCGTCACGCGTTGACTGTCTTTGTGCATCGTTAAAATATGCAGGTACAGTTATTACAGCACGAGTGATCTCTTCGCCAATGTAGTTTGAAGCGTCATCTTTGAGTTTTCTTAAAATCATTGCGGAGATTTCTTCCGGAGTATAAGTAGTATCTCCAATAGTTATTTTTTTATCGCTACCCATTATTCTTTTTACTGACGACGCTGTGTATTCGGGGTTAACAACAAGGTGTCGTTTTGCTACTTCACCAACTATATAGCCGTTTCCGGTTTCTGAAAAAGAGACAACGCTTGGACAAAGCAAAGAACCTTCTGCTGTGGGAATAATTACAGGTTCATTACCCTCCAGTATAGCTACTGCAGAGTTGGTAGTACCTAAGTCTATACCAATAGTTATTTGCGATTTATTATTCATCTTGTTATATTATTATTAAAATATTGTATAAAAGCTGTAATAGCTTAATATTCATACATTTTTGTTTGAATAAATTTTGTGTGTTTTATTCATCGTCCGGAGCAACTGCAACAGCGACTTTTGCAGGTCTAAGAAGCGCATCGCCGAACAAATATCCTTTTTGCATTTCTCCTACAATTGTGTATTCCGGTTTTTCATCGGTCGGAACTCTTGAAATCGCTTCATGCAAGTTGGGGTCAAACTGTTTATCAACAGTATCCATAATTTTAACTCCGTATTTATCGAGTAAAGACATAAAACAGTTGTAAATAAGCTCGACTCCATTATAAAAACTATTGTCAGTTAGATCTCTCCCTGCTTGCATTGCTCGGTCAAAGTCATCTAAGATATTTAGTGTATCTTTTAAAACAGAGGTTATTCCGCGGTTATATTCTTCAGCGTTTTGCGTCCGCGTTCGTTTTCGAAAATTATCAAAATCAGCATGATATCTTAATAAGTCATTATTTAATTCTGCTATTTTATCTTGCTTGTCTTCATTTTCTTCTGTGAGCTTTTTTATCTCCTCTTCTTGTTTAAGCAAATCCTTATGCAAAAGCTCAATTTCTTCTTTCTTTGAGTTTTTGCTTTTTTCTCCGCGTTGTTTTACGTTATCCCAAACAAATAAATCATCATGTCTATCGTTCATAATGTCAAGTAATCAAATCCTTAAAATCTTTTACATACTCTTTAATTATACCACGATATTACAAATTTAGTAAATAGTTTTGCAATATTTTTCACGTTTTTTTTTATTTTTTAATTAGAAATAGGAAAAAAGTTTACTTGTTTAAGATTTTTGTTTGTAAATCTAAAAAAATCGGCCGATATAGATATTTGATATCTTTTAATGATAAATAAGTTTTTTAATGGCATATAAGGATTTTGTTTTATAAAAGGGCACCTCTAAAAACTTGCATTCACTTGGGGGTGCGGTTATTTTCTCGTCTACCAGCGTCCAATACATTATTACAGAACACTCTATAGCCTCTGTATTACAAAAAATATCTTGTAATATCAAATAAAGAAGAGTTTTAGAGATAGCCAAAAAAAGAGTGAAAATAGGACTATACAATATTGCTAGTATGCTTTTTTCTGTTTTGTAAATTCCTTTTATATTTTTTTGTTTGATTTAAGTTTTTTTCTTGTTCCGCATCAAATATCTATTTACTTTTTATCTCAATCTTGCTATACTATACAAAATATGGAATGTTTTGACCGGGAGGTTTGGGAAAAGTGAATAAGATATTAATATCAATTGTCATACTATGTATGTCAATTGCGGTGATGGCTCAAGGAGAACAGATGTTTAAATTACACGCGCTTTTTGGTGACGAAATGGTATTGCAACGCGGAATGCCCTGCGCTATTTTTGGTTTTAGCAGTCCCGGAAGTGTTGTTACGGTTAAGTTTTTAGATCAAGTTGTGACGGTTAACACGCCTGAAAACGGTAAGTTTACTGCTTATCTGAAGCCCCTAAATGCGGGTGGTCCTTATAGTCTTAGCGCGATATGCGGTAATGAAACAATTACTTTTAATAATGTTTATGTCGGAGAAGTATGGCTTTCTTCTGGACAGAGCAATATGGAGTGGCCTGTTGACGGTTCACTGAACTCTGAATATGAGATAGAAAACGCTACAAATCCTATGATTCGTGTTATTGATATCCCAACAGTTACTGTAGAAGAACCGATTATAGATGTTAGCGCTAAATGGAAGATAATCACCACTGAAAATGTCGCTAAAGTTAGTGCTGTATCATATTTTTTTGCTCGTGATTTACAAGAGACTCTTGATATACCTATAGGTATTATAAACAGTTCACAAGGTGGATGTTGGTCAGAGTCTTGGACGCGTTGGGGAGCTCTTGCTGACGGAAGCGATAAAGTACAACCAATTCTTAAAAGGTGGGAAGAAGAGATAAGTTTATACGAAAAAAAATATTCCGAATGGGAAACTAGCGGAGCTACTGACAACGCTCCTAAAAAACCGGATGTTTATTTTCGTCCTTCCGCTATGTGGAACGGCATGATAGAACCGCTTATTCCCGCTACATTCAGAGGGGTTATCTGGTGGCAAGGAGAGTATAACAGCGAGAAATGTGAACAGTATGAAGAATTATTGCAGATACTTATAAATGATTGGCGTGCGCAATGGAATTATCCTGATATGCCGTTTATCTATGTTCAACTTCAAAATTATGACATTCAAAATTCTAAAATAGCAAGAGGGAGTGATGCAAGATATTTCGAACTTCGTGATTCGCAGCTAAAAGTATTTAAGGCTAAGAGAAAAACTAATGTTGGCATGGTAATATCTGTTGATACAGGACATCCATTTGATATTCATCCGCCGAACAAACAGGCAACGGGCAGTCGTATGGCACTTGTTGCAAGAAATATGGTTTACGGCGAGAAAAAATTACAGTGTTACGGTCCTACTTATGAGAGTTTTAAGATAAAAAACAATGAGATAATTGTCAGTTTCAGCGATATTGGCAAGGGGTTGTTTTTGCGATTGGTAGGCACTCAACAAGGATTTAAGATAGCCGGCACAGATCAAGTTTTTCATGAAGCAAAGGTGAGAATAGTTGGAAAAGAGATAGTAGTATCAAGCGATAAGGTGAAATCTCCGGTTGCTGTTCGTTATGCGTTTGAAGACGATCCTGTATGTTCATTATATAATATTGACGGTTTACCGGCAAGCCCGTTTAGAACAGATAACTGGGCACTATTTACTGATGGAAAGTTTTAATGTTTCAAAAGACAAAATAAAGATAATGCTATTTGTAAGCTTAATGCTTATAAACAGTATTGCTGTGTTGGGGGAAACTATGTTTTCATTTCATTCATTATTTTCCGATCATATGGTGTTACAGCGTGATAAAGCTATTGCGATTTTCGGTTTTGCGGAAAGTGGCAAATCAGTGACAGTTAATTTTTTAAACCAAAACTTTACAACGACTGCGAATGAAGATAATTTTTGGCTGTTGTATTTTCCAAAGCAAAAAGCAGGAGGACCATATATTTTAGAGGCTTTAACGGACGAAGAGAAGTTAATAGTCAGTGATGTCTATATAGGCGAAGTGTGGCTAACCGGCGGACAGAGCAATATGGAGATCACTATTTATGAGGGAATAGATGTAGCCTACGAAGAGAAAAATGCGGATTATCCGCTTATAAGGATGTTTAAGATAAAACGCACTGCTGCTGAAACTCCGCAAAAAGATGTTGAAGGAGTCTGGGATATTTGCACTCCTGAAACTATAAAACGAAACAGCGCAATACCATATATGTTTGCAAGAGAGCTTTATAAATATCTTGATGTACCGATAGGTGTGGTAAATAATTCTGTTGGTGCAACTTGCGCAGAGTATTGGATACCTTATGAGTCAATGATGGGAAACCCAATGACGCAGCCTATCTTAGATAGATGGGAGGAAAAAGAAGATAAAATTGACCTTTTTTGGCGACCCGCAGGGTTGTATAACGGAATGGTTGCGCCTTTAGCTCCATTTACCTTTAATGGAATTGTTTGGTGGCAAGGCGGATTTAACGCAGAAAAGTGTGAACAATTTGGATTTCTTTCAAAGCTCATTATATTTAAATGGCGTGAACTTTTTGGTGATTTGCCCTTTATATATGCAGGTCAACCTGCTCTTGACATACAGCCGCAGCTAAACCCTGCAAAGTATAATGAATTGCGCGAAGCACAATTACAGCTCTTTAAAGAGATGAAAAATGATAAGGTTGGAATGGCGGTTGTTTGCGATTTATCACATCCTAATGATATTCACAACCCAAACACTCAGGCTTCGTCGAACAGATTGGCAATAATAGCCAAAAATATGGTGTATGGTGCTAAAGATAAAGTTTACTATGGTCCGATCTATAAGAGTTGTGAAGTTAAGGGTGATAAGGTGATAGTGAGTTTTGATGACGTGGGTAGCGGACTTTTTTTGCGAAAAGTAGGATCAACGCAAGGGTACGAGGTCGCGGGATCTGATCAGATTTTTTATGCGGCTCACGCAGAAATTGAAGGTAAGAAACTTGTTGTTTGGAGCGATAAAGTTGAAAAACCAATAGCAGCACGATATGCTTTTACTGATAATCCTGTATGCTCACTCTATAATTTAGAGGGGTTTGCTGCAAGCCCATTTAGAACCGATAATTGGAAATTATCTACAGACGGTTTATATTAAAATATTACACAACAATAAAGAGGAAATAAGATGTCAACAACTATTAAGTTTAATGATTGTACTTTTGAAGTACTGACAAACGGTGATGAGTATTTAGGCGTAGGAAAAGTTACTATTGGCAATACTCCTGTCAGAAGTGGTAGATTGCCAATAAATATTTTCACCCAGAGCTTTACGGGTTATGGCCTTGATCACACAACTTTCAAGGGAATTACAGAGAGTGAAGATGAGGTCAGAATCAATTTCGTAGCTTACTATACACCTTTAGATGTTAAGTTAATGCGCGACCACAGTATGGATCCCATTCACGAGACAATGGATTGGGATAAAGTAGATAACAGTCGATCAACGGATTTTAGTATGGTTATCGAAAAAGGTCAATATGAAAACGAAAACTATAAATTCAAAGGCTTTAAGTACCATTATGAATTTGATGGTGATACCCCGCTGTTTTACATATTGGAGCGTTCAAGTTGGGAAATAGACGGCGATATACTTGGAAGCTCCATATACAATCAATCTGCATGTTCAGCTCCGGTTACTCATATAAAAGAGGATACTTTTTGGACAACTGAAGGTGAATTGTTCTTTTTGGATGAGGCGAGTTATTTTAACAGAATCATGACGCATAACCTTCCTCGTTGGGCTGACCATCAGTGGTACGATTACCAGTATAAGGATAACAAGACTTTAATCGCGCTCTTTGACAATGTGGACCTGATAAGAACGGTACTTAGAAGAGAGCCCGGCAAAGCAGAACTAAAATGTTTTGATAAATATATATTTGATGAGACAAATACTCACAAGACAGTTGCGAAATCTATTTTGATCAACGAAGACGAAAAATCTGTAGTAGATAATCAAAATATTTGGACATGGATATTTGATGATACAGCAGATAAAGCTCGTGCTGAATACGGTTTAAAAGAGGTTGCACCTATTCCCATAATGGGAGATCATCATTGGACAAACTTTACTATAGAGACTTATTATAAGGACATCATACCTGCTTGCGCAGGAGCAGGTATAAAATTTATCTTCGCGGAAAACTTCAAAATGTCTGATGCTAGCGAACCTGATAAGTTGAAAGCCGGCAATATGTGCACAAGCCACGACTACGTTATATCAAAATATCTTGGTGGAAAAGATAAGTTTAAAGAATACATGGACAGAACCCATGAACTCGGTATCAAAACACATATGTGGACTAATACTTATGTATCACTTAATGCTGATATCAATTTAGAGCAGCGTGACGATAGCGGACGATATATGGCGATGGAAGATACTCGTACAAAATATGCCGGAGCTTATACTATGGTCAGTAGCAATCTTGATCTTAAAAATCCTGAAGTCAGAGAATATTATGTAAACAGACATTGTGATATTGTAAAAGAAACCGGACTGGACGGTTTTTTTATAGACAGTCATTATAATTTATTTTTTATGCCGGTAAATTACAAAACAGGACACCCGCGTACATCATGGAAAGAAAGTTTGTTGGCAATGAAGGAATTTCAGGATAGAAGCGGTGGTGAATGGTCTATTGAATCTTTCGGTCCGTTTGGTATGAATATTCATGGGCATTCAGATACTTATGATATGGAAAATATCTTTGCCTGTTATACTGTCGGTGTTGGCAATAATTATGCTACAGTTCCGGTTCCTGGAGCCGAGACCGATAAAAACAGTGGACATGATGTACATTATGTATTTTATCAATTAGCGTATAAATCTCCGATCAGTTGCCCGCTGTTTATTGACGGCGTGCGTATAGATGATGTGTTTACTGATGAGCATAAGTTAGTCTTGTCAAAATATCATGAATTGGTTGACAGCGAAATGGAAAGGCGATATATTCAAGAAGACAATAAAGCTGTTTTATACCATAATGCGACAGGTGATACAACCTATATTTGGAATTTTACTCTACGTGAAGTTAATATATCTGGTACTGTAACAGATTTAATGTCCGGTGAAAAATTAAACAGTGGTTTTGTTACACTAAAGCCACGCCATATCTATAAAGTTGAAAATACAGAACTAATTACAAAGATTTAATGATTAGTAATGAATGAAAGAAGGTTAAGAGGATATTTTATCCTCTTAACCTCCGTTATAAAAGAAGAAAAATTATGTCTAAAACGATAAATTTTAATAACTGTACATTTGAAATACTGCTTGACGGCGATACTTACCTTGGTTTGGGAGAGATAAAAATAGGAGATACGGTCATCCGTAGCGGGAGATTGCCCATTGATATAAAGAGTGAAAATTTCACAGGACTAAAACTTTCACGCTGTCGTTTTGTTGGCATTGAAGAAAATAAAGATAATATACATATAAATCTGGAAGCTGAGTGGATTGCGCAACAAGTAAAAACTATGCGTGACCACAGCTTTGACCCGATACATAACCTAAATGATTGGGATACCGACCATATTTTAAAGACCAATAATTTCAAAATAGTCATAGAAAAAGACAGTTATGAAAATACAGGGTATTCTTTTGTTGGGTTTAAATATTATTATAAGTTTGACGGTGATGTTGAACTGTATTATATATTAGAACGTTCAAGTTGGGAGCTTGACGGAGATATTAACGGCGCAACAGTCTATAATCAATCAGCTTGCTCTGATCCTGTAGTAACGTTTGAGAAAGATACATTTTGGACGACTGAAGGCGAGCTTTACTTTTTAGATAAAGCAAGCGTTTATAATCGTGTTATGACGCATAATCTGCCTCGATGGGCAAGCCATCAATGGTTTGACTATCAGTTTAAGCAAAATAAAACATTAATTGCTATATTTGATAGGGTTGACCTTATTAGAACTATTTTGCGAAGAGATTCGAACGCAAAAGAGCTGAAAGAATTTGAGAAATATATTTTTGATGCCACAAATAAATTTCAAACTGTTAAAAAATCCATCCTTTTAAATACTGATACAAAATCAAAGGCTCAAGAAGAAAACCTTTGGACTTGGATTTTTGATGATACAGCGGAAAAGGCAAGGGCGCAGTTTGGATTGAAGGAGACCCCGCCGCATATTACTACGCATGGATACTATGAAAGCGGTATGACTATAGATTCGTACTATAAGGATATCCTGCCGGTATGTGAAGCAGTCGGCGTTGACGAGATATATTTGGAAAATCAAAAACGCGCCGATGCTAATGTCGAACCCGAGAACAAACTAAAATCAGGGAATGTATGTACAAGCCATGAATACGTTATAGCGGAAAGTGTCGGAGGTATAAAAAAACTTAAAGAATATATTGACAGATGTAAAGCATCGGGACTCAAAAACTTTATGTGGACTAATACTCTGACTTCATTTGCGTCATCAACTTGGTTTAAACATTTAAGCGCAAAAAACGGTTGGTTCATCAACTTAGAAGATACTCGGCAGTTTAGTGCTGGCGCATATACCATGGTCGGCAGTAGCTTGGATATGAGCAATAAAGACGCTTGGGATTATTTCGTTGATTCTCATATCGCTATAGTTAAAGAGAGCGGTCTTGACGGTTATTTTATTGATAGCTTTTACAATCTCTTTTTTATGCCTATAACATTTAAGGGCGGAAAGCCTAAAACTATTTGGCATGAATCACTTATGGCTATGAAAAAGATGCAAGACGAAGGAATAGAGTTTTCCATAGAGTCGTTTGGTCCGTTTGGACAAATAGGTCACGGACACCCAGCAAGTTATGATGCGAGCGCTATAGCGTTCTGTTATCATGTTGGTATGGGCAATGATTACTGTACTATTCCTGTGCCGGGCGTTTTGACTGATAAAAATACAAAACATGATGTTGGATATATTTATTACCAATTAGCTCACAAATCTATGGTGCGAGTGCCGTTTTTTATTGATGGCGTGCGAACAGATAAAGTTTACAATTCTGAGCATAAACTTATATTTAATGTCTATACTAAACTTCTCTATACTGAGATGCATAAGCGATTTATGCAGGAAGACGGCAATAGCGTTATTTACCATAACAAAGCAGGAGACAAGGCTTATATTTGGAATTTCGTTCAGCGCGACGCAAAAATAGATGGCGAAGTTACCGATATGATGGAAGGTAAAAAGTTAGAAACGAGCGATAAATATACTCTGTTGCCACATCATACTTATATGATAGAAAAAGTAGAAATGCTTATAAAGGATATATAATAAAATGATAAAAATAGTTTCACTTAATAAGTGCAAATTTGAGATTCTGCTCAATGGCGATACATACCTTGGGCTGGGTAAAATATTTATCGGCGACACATTAGTCAGAAGTGGAAGACTTCCTATTGATTTAAAGAGCGAGACGTTTACAGGACTGAAACTGAAACGATTGCGCTTTATTGATGTAGAAGAAAACGCAGAAGTTATAAAGATAAATCTTATAGGTGAGTGGATAGCGCAACCTATAAGAAGTATGCGTGACCATAGTTTTGATCCTATCCATGACGTTTCGGACTGGGATGATGAAACCGTTTTAAAAGAGAATAATTTTTCGGTGATTATAGAAAATGGTGAATATAATAACAGCGGGTACTCTTTTGACGGTTTTACATACCATTATGAGTTTAACGGTGATGTCGATGTATTTTATCTGTTAGAGCGTGCAAGCTGGGAATTGGACGGCGATATTAACGGCGCGACAGCATATAGTCAGTCGGCTTGTTCGTCTCCTGTTGCAAAATTTACTGAGGATAAATTTTGGACTACTGAGGGTGAATTATTTTTTTTAGACCCTGAAGTTGAGTTTAATCGCACTATGACCCATAATTTGCCGCGTTGGGCAGACCATCAATGGTTTGATTATCAGTTTAAACAGGGAAAAACCCTTATTGCTTTATTTGAGAAAGTTGACCTTATCAGGACTATTTTAAGAAGGGATTCGGGCAAGGCTGAACTAAAATCTTTTGATAAGTATATTTTTGACGTAACAACCAGCTTTGCAACAGATAAAAAATCGATACTTTTAAATACTAATGAAAAAACCATAACAGAAGAGAATAACTTATGGACTTGGATTTTTGACGATACTTCTGAGAAGGCAAGGGAAGAGTTTGGACTTAAAGAGATTCCGCCTCAACTGACAGCAGGACACCATTATTGGAGAAATGCTACTATAGATACCTACTATAAAGATGTTCTTCCGGCAGTCGCCGCTGTTGGCGCGCGCGAAATATTTGCGGAAAATTTCAAACGTTCCGATGAATATGTTTCCGATAGGCTAAAAGCAGGAAATATGTGTACATGCCATGACTATGTTATTTGCGAAGAGATGGGCGGTATGGAAAAATTTAAGGAATATATTAAACGTTCTAAAGCGCTTGGCGTTAAAAATTATATGTGGACTAATCCGCTTATGTCACTAAACGCCGATATAAATATAAACCATCGTGAAGTGAATAACCCCGATAACAACTGGTATGTGAATTTGGAAGACACAAGAAGTTTTTCAGGTGGCGCATATACAGCGGTTGGGTTGACGATCAACTTTAAAAATAAAAATGCTTGGAATTATTTTGTAGATACCCATTTAGCTATTTGCAAAGAGAGCGGACTTGAAGGGTATTATCTTGACAGTTTTTACAATCTTTTCTTTATGCCTGTAACTTATTCAGGTGGCAGACCGCAAACTATATGGCGTGAATGTCTTTCTGCAATGAAAGCTTTGGAAGATGAGGGAGTAGAGTTTTCCATAGAATCGTTCGGACCTTTCGGGCAAGTAGGTCATGGACATCATGAAGAATATAATATTGAAAATATAGCTCTGTGTTACACCATTGGACTTGGAAACGGTTCTGTAACTGTTCCAGTTCCCGGAATGGAGAGAGTGGACAATACCAGCCATGATGTGGGATTTATTTATTATCAGTTAGCGCACAAAGTTCCTGTTGGTATTCCTTTATTTATTGATGGACAAAGGATAGATAAAGTATATACAAAGGAGCATAAAAATATATTTGATTGTTACAGTAATTTGCTTTACACTGAGATGTATAAGCGTTTTATGCAGGAAGATAATAATAGCGTTATTTATCACAACAAAACAGGAGATAAGGCTTATATTTGGAATTTCATTCAGCGTGACATCGTAATAGAAGGTGAAATTACCGATGTTATGACTGGTGAGAAGCTAATAAAAGCTGAGAAATATATATTGCTGCCGCATCATACGTATATGATAGAGTCCGGCAAAGAATTGATTACAAAACTTTAGAGAACAAGGATAAAAAGGATGAAAAATGAAGCCTGATTTTAATATTTTACGTGATGCATTTTTAAACAAGCAAACATCAAGAATACCATTATATGAACATATAATTGACGTTGAGATAATGGAAGAGGTAATGGGGAAAAAGTTTGATGATGATACTCTAAGTAAAGAGGATAGTACTCTGCATTTCCATAAGAACGCGATAGCTTTTTGGGAAGAAATGGGGTATGACAGCTACTCTTTTGAGGTTACACCTGCATTTGCCGAGCGATATAATATAGAGGCGGACGATACTGCCGGAACAGACAGGGATACTAGGGGGTGGGTTGACGAAAACGATGGTCCTATAAAAGAGTGGAAAGATTTAGAAAATGAGCAGTATTGGCCTGTTGGTGAGGCTAGCGGAGATTTCACGCAGTTTGAGATAATAGAAAAACTTCTCCCTGAAGGTATGAAATTAATCGGAGGATTTAGCGGCGGTCCTTTTGAACATGCAACATTTTTAATGGGACTAGAGCCGTTTTCATTACGTATTTATGAGGATTCGGAATTTGCTTTGAGATTGACCGATATGATAGGTGAGAGGATAAGTTACGGCGCAGAGCGCATAAGTAAAATGGATTGTCTTGGCATATACCGTTTCGGCGATGATTTGGGATACAAAACTTCAACTATGATTTCACCAAAAGATTTGAGGAATTATATTTTCCCGTGGTATAAAAAGATTGTTGACATTGTACATAAAAATGATAAGCCGTTTTTGTTGCACTCTTGTGGTAATTTAGCGGATGTTATGGAAGATATTATCGCTTGCGGTATTAATGCAAAACACTCTTTTGAGGATACTATTATAACTGTTGAAGAAGCGCGCGAGCGTTGGGGAGACAGGATAACATTTATTGGCGGCATAGACGTTGATTTCTTATGTCGCGCGTCCGAAGACGAGATAAAAGAACGAACAAAGAGAACTATGGAAATTTGCTCACAAAGTGGAGGTTACGCTATTGGAAGCGGGAACAGTATAGCTAATTACGTTCCTGTAAAAAATTATCTTGCTATGATAAATGCCGCTAATGAGTTTAACGGTTGATAAAATATTAGGAGAAAATTTTATGAAGACAAAACAGGTTGTATTTACCGATAAAAAACAGGTTGAGTTTATAGAATATGAGCTTGGGAATCTCGCTGACAATGCGGTACTTTGCAAAACTAAAATATCAGGTATAAGTCACGGCACAGAGATGACAGGATATTTGGGATATTCGCCGTTTATTGAGCGAACTATAGTTGGTGGAGGGTATTTTAGAGATAAAGTAGAGGGAGACCCCGATTTTTTTCCGTACAAATGGGTAGGGTATGATGCTGTAGGCATTGTTGAAGAGGTCGGCAAGGATGTTACAAAGTATAAGGTAGGCGACAGGGTTTGGTGCCAAATGCGCCATCAAACTTATTTTATTTTTAATGAAGATGCTGCCGATGCCATCAAATTGCCTGATAGAGTTACCGATATTGAGGGCGCAACAGTAAATCTCTCCAGTATATCATTGAACGGTATTTTGGATGCTGAAATAAAATTAGGGGACAATGTCGTTGTGTTCGGCGGCGGATTTGTTGGTCTTATGGCTGTACAATTTGCTGTTTTGAGCGGAGCTAAATCTGTTGTATTGATTGAGCCTGATGAAAAGAGACGAAAGGTTGTCAGTGGATACAAAAATGTTATTGCGCTACCTATGAACGGAGAAAAAACTACGCAAGATATTCTGAATGCTTTAAACGGTTTGAATCCCGATGTTTCAATTGACTGTTCCGGTGTTCCAGCAGGCTTAAACGGTGCAATAAAGGTTGCAGGCAAAGAGGGCAGAGTGGTTGCAGTTGGGTTTTACAGCGATAATGCCAGAAATATAGTATTTGGCGAAGAGTTTATACATAACAGAATTAATATAATAGCAAGTATGAGCAAATGGGGTTGTGCAAACAGGTTTAGCAGATGGAATGAGGCTAGAATACTAAATACTATCGTAGAACTTTTTGCTAAAAACGAAATAACTGTCGATAATATGGAAACAAAGATCTTTAATTTTGCTCAAGCAAAAGATGCTTATGAACTGCTTGAGAGTGATAAGGATAAGCCATTAAAAGCGATATTTGTTTACGATGAATGATTTCGGACCGTTATTAGAAAAACTAAAGCCGGATTTGCCAAATGATGCTGAGAAGTATCCAATAGGTATTGTTGGCGCAGGAAGTATAGTTCGCTACGGACATATGCCTGCGTATAAAAAAGCGAAATTTAATGTTAGGGGCATATCGTCCCGTACAATTTCTTCGGCTAAAGCCTACCATACAGAGTTTGATATCCCTTGTTTATTTGAAACCCCTCTCCAAATGGCAAAAAGCGATGAGATAAAGGTTATTGATATTACATTTCCATTTGATGAAGACAGAATGCCTATTATAAAAGCTGCTGCTGAGAGTGGCAAGGCAATATTACTCCAAAAACCTTTTGCGCACAGTTTAGAGACGGCAAATGAGATTGTTGCAATTAAACGCGCAAATAATGCGAAAATATCTGTTAATCAAAATGCGCGTTGGGCGCCGCATTACAGGTTAATTTATCTGCTGCGCGCATCAGGACTTTTTGGCAATATCTATATGTTAGAGCATAATATGGTGAATAATCAAGCGCATCAGGGATGGTTTTATGATAATTGGTATGGGAAATCTGACAGATTTCAGGCATTAGAATACGCTATTCATCATATTGACCTGTTGCGTTTTTGGATGGGCGAAGAGCCTACTTTGCAGCGTTCATCATATTTAAGGCGTAATGATTTAAAGGTTAATGGAGATATTGCGCTCGCGCTCATTTTGGAGTTTGACAGCGCCATAGGGAGCATAGTGGAAGATAACTCCGCGCCGCTCTCAGTTGTTCCAACCTCCAATTTTAGAGTAGCGGGAGACCTATTATCGGTAAGCGGGCAGTCAATGGGAGATAATTTATCTTTTGTGATAAACACACAGGAAGAAAAATGCGAATTGAAATTAGACGGCAGTTGGTTTCCCGATGGGTTTATCGGCACTATGGGCGAACTTATGCTCAGCATAGAAGAGGATAGGGAGCCATCAACATCAATCGAAGATAATATCAAATCATTAGAAATTGCGTTGTCAATATATAATTAAATGAAATTTTGAATGCATATTTAGGAGTATAAAATGCAAAACAATAAATACGGTTATTTTTCGAAAAAAGGGGATGAGTATATTATTACAACTCCCTATACTCCAAGACCTTGGGTGAACTATTTGACTAATGGCGATTATACTGCCATATGTTCTCATATAGGTGGTGGATTTTCTTTTTATAAGGATCACAGGTATAATTCTGTATTGCAACGCGGACAGTTTGCCTATCAGCAAGACAGCCCTGCAAGGTTAATATATTTAAAAGACGAAGAAACAGGGGAAATATGGACCGCAAACGCTTTGCCAATAGGAAAATTTGACACATATGAAGCAACTCACGGACTGGGATACACTATTATAAAAAGCAGTTACAGTGGTATTGAAGCGACCATACGTTACTACATTCCGATCGAAACTGATGCTGAAGTGTGGGAAGTTGATATAGTTAATAACTCCGGCAGAGACAGAAAGATAGATGTTTATTCTGCTGCTGAGATTTCGATGGGAAATGTTTCGTTAGATGAAGTAGATAACTTTTTTATGGCGCTATTTAATGAAAGCGATATTGAAAATAAAAGCGATATAAAATTTGTGAAACAGTGGTGGCATCCACATAATGGTTGGTCAGAGGAAAACGGTAATTGGGGACTCCACCTTTTGATGACTACAACCGTAACTCCAACAAGCGTTTCAACAAGCAGAGAGACATTTTTGGGAACATTTAATGACTATAAAAATCCTGCCGCGTTAAATTCTGAAATATTGCCCGAGCAGGTAGGCACAAGCGGCCCTATAGTCGGCAGTTATCAGTGGAGGCTAAACATAAATAATGGCGACCGTTTTAATACGATTATCGCACTTGCCGCTGTTAGTAATGACGAAGATGACGGCGAGGTGTTTTCCAAGCTGAAATACTATAAAAATTACCCTATTATGTGGAATAATACAAGGAAATATTGGAATGACCTCTTTGCAGGATTTGAGGTTACAACCCCCGATGATGTTATTAATAATATGGTGAACTATTGGAATAAATGGCAGATTATAGTCAACTTTACCTGTGGACGCGGTCCGTCATACTACCATAAAGGGCAGTATCAAGGTATGCGCGACAGTTGTCAAGATGTATTTGGGGTTATTGCGCTTTCTCCCGAGTACGCGAAAAAGGGCATTCGGCGTATAGCTAGCTTCTTTTACAGCGATGGTAGATGCGCTGGCGGTTGCAACAGAATTGGTATAAAAGAGCCTCCTGCAGATAAAGCTGATCTTCCGTTATGGTTGACATTGTCTGTTACAAACTATATTCGTGAGACAGGAGATTTTAGCTTTTTAGATGAAGCAATACCTTTGATTGACGGCGGAAACTCAACTATTTATGAAAAGATGACAAAGGGAGTTGAAAGGATGCTTGATACTGTGGGCGAGCATGGACTTCCACTAATAGGGCATGGCGACTGGAATGATGCGGCAAACAGAATAGGCGCTGACGGCAAAGGCGAGAGTGTTTGGCTTGCGCAATTTGTGTACTTTGTATTGAATGAGATTACAGCTATTGCTGAACGCAAAGGTGACACAAAGCGAGTAGAAAGTTATAAAAAATACGCTCAGAATATGTACGACAATGTGAACAAAAACTGCTGGGATGGCGAATGGTTTATACGAGCGTTTAAGGATAGTGGCGAGCCTGTCGGCGTAAAAGGACAAAAAGAAGGATTTATCTGGATAAATTCACAGACTTGGGCGGCTATAAGTGGCATAAGCACTTCAGAGCGCCTTAATACTGCTATGGACAGCGTAGGAAAATATTTAAGCACAGATTATGGTTTGATGAACCTTGGTCCTGCATATTCGCAGATTGATGAAGAGATAGGTTTGATTACTCGTTTTACTCCGGGTTGGAAAGAGAATGCGGCAGTGTTTTCACATGCGAGCGCCTTTAATATTGTTGGACGTGCAGCTTTAGGACGCGGAGACGATGCAGTTGACCTTTATACTAAACTTATGCCTGCATTAAAAGATCCCGATAAATATCTAATGGAACCGTACGTTTTTTCGCAATTTTGTGTCGGACCTGCGCAAGAAAAAGAGCATGGACGCGGCGCATACCATTGGCTGACAGGCACTGCCGCATGGATGCTCAGAGCTATGGGCGACTATATCATTGGCGTCAGACCGACATTTGACGGACTTGAGATAGACCCTACAGTTAAAAAAAATTGGACAGAGTTTAAAATGAAGCGAAAATTTAGAGATGCAGTATATGACATTACATTTATAAATGAAAACGGTAAAGAGACAGGAGTAAGCGAAATATATCTGGATGGTGAAAAAATTGACGGTAGTATATTGCCTCTTCCTACGGAAAAGGAACATTTTGTAAGAGTAATAATGTGAAAGATGTTTATAACTGACTCTTTTTTAAAAATTTGACGAAATTATAAAAATATAGTAAGATAATAGTTAGCAAAAAAATTAAGGAGATACAAATGCGTAAATTTTTCCTAAGTATGGCTATTTTAGCCATGTCTGTAGTTCTGTTTGCCGCTCCCGAGCTTAGAGTACTTCTTCCGCTCGGTAAAATTGATTCATCAGTAAGCAGAGCTGCTTATCAGACAAATGAACAGATAGCTGTATCGGTTATTCGTTCAAATGACGGTAATCTTTCAGATGAGACGCTGTTATTTACATTAACAGGTACAGACGGAAGTAAATTTGATTTTAGCTTCCCGCTTAAAGCGATTTTGGCTGTTGACGGTACAGCCCGCACAACAGAGCATTACCTATTAAACGGAGCTCTTTTGCGCCCCGGAACTTATACTATCACAGTATCGGCTTACGGAGCATCGGCAACTGAGACCATAGAGGTGTACTCAAATGTTCGAAATACCGATTTCAAACTGCTTCTTTGGTATAGAACCAACGACGAACGTCAAGCATATCTTGGTGAAAACGGATTTGGTTTCAATGTTTCTTTTGCCAGTTACGGCGGCCATGAGGTAGACGCTAATATCCGTTCCGGACAGGACTATATTCCTATTTGTGTACAGTCAGGCGGACACCAGATGGATTTACGTATGGAGTGTGACTGGTCTGACCCGAATGTACTTCGCGGTGGCGTTGCCAGATCTACTCTTTATACATTAATGCGTCGTACATGGCCTAATTTCTTAGGTACTCATTTTTATGATGAGCCAGGTCTTACTTGGTGGCCCGATGGCGTTACCGGTGTAACCGGTAATATGTCTGTTCCGGCTCAGCTTCGTTCATTCGAAAATGCTTTCAGCTATGATGTTCCGTTCTACGAAGATGCTATGGAGTCTTCTGCCGGATCTCAGCTGTTTGAAGAGTGGAAAGAGTTCACTGAATGGAAAGCCACTCTTATGGATGCGGCATGGCAGTACAGTAAGTATGGTATTAAGCAAATTAACGAAAACTATATGGCTTTGACACAGAGCCAGTATGGCTGGAGCGCGTTTAGCGACGGCTATTACTTTAATATCACCAGAGCTTTGGATGTTACTTCAGGACACGGCGGATATGATGACTGGGGACCAGGTTATTGGCACCCGTCATTTACATTGGAGATTGCTCGTGCGCGTGATTTTGACAAACCAACATGGTATCTGCCGACATGGTACGGAAATACCGATCATACACGCTTTAGAGTGGAACAGTATTTATCATTCCAGACCAATATTCGGGGTATGCAAACTCCTCCCGATATTGATCCTATTTATAATCCTAACGGTCCTCGTGAAGCTGTTGCTGAGAGCAATAAACTCATGGGACGACTCGGAACTATCTTTAATACTATGCCGGTAACTCGCGGTGATGTTGGTATTTTATTCCCATTATCTTATAATGTATATAAGTATGCTGAAGATCCTGTAAAGCACTTCTATGCTCATGCAAACCAGATGGGTGAGTTCATACATATTAACTATATAGCTACAAAACTTCTTCAGGTGAATAGTCAATTTGTACTTGAAGAGGATGTTTTAGACGGAACAGCTTCTCAGTATTACAAAACGCTTCTTATAAATGGTGTTGAATATCTTGATTCTAAGATTATTGACGCGCTTGAAAAATATATAGCTGACGGCGGAACTGTTATTTTAGACAGCCTCGCAACAATAAACATTGCCGGCGCGATTAAGATTGATGTACCGGTAAATTACACTGCTGAGTCTTATGCAAATAGAGTCCGCTTACAAGCAGAACTTAAAGCTTTAGAGGCTGAAGGAACAGCTACACCGGAAGAAATTCAAGCTTTCAGTTATACAGTCTCTGCTGCAGCTTATGGACTTAGAGACTCTATCGTTGCCGCGGAGTTAGTAGCTGCCGCGTTAAAACCGATATTTAACTCTATCGGTATAGAGACTTTAGTTGAGACTGATCAGGCAGGGTTAAGCGTTACGAAACAGGCAGCCGGTGATGTAGAATATATTTTTGTTGTTAACGCGACAAAAGATATGGATGGCCATTACCAATTTGATATGCTTCCTGTTAAGGCTAATATTACTCTCAATACTAAAAACCGCCCTGTATATGATGCTGTAAGAGGCGGCGAAGTCGAAGAGTTAAAAGGTAAAGCTATTTCAGAAACAACAAGCGGTCTATTCTCTATGGGACAAGGCGAGATGCGAGTATTCGCTATGACAGACAGACCTATCGCTAAAGTTATGACAGTTGTTTCTAACTTCAAAATAGATACAACACGTGAAAAAGATCCTGTTAGATTTGACGTACGAAGTTTTGTTACTGACGCTGACGGTCTTCCGCTTAACGGATCTATCCCAATGCGTATTAAAGTTATTGATCCGCTCGGGAATACAAGGTACAACGTCCTTCGTGCGACAGCGGACGGTATTTTAAATGAGACCTTTATCCTTGCGGCTAATGACCCCACAGGAACTTATACTGTTGAGGTTACTGAGCTTCTTAATAATACGGTAGGAACAAGAACGTTTGCAAATGACGGATTTAAAGTTGCTGGCGCTGCTATAGGTGAAGTTCCTCGCGCTGTTTACTTTGGCAATGATCGTGAGAACATGAAACGTTTCTTCCGTCAGTATAATAATATTACCTTGATTCCCGGAAGCAGTGACTATTCCATGCAGGCTGCGGTAAAATTTGCGCAAGATATTGAGCCTTGGGGTATTACAGCAACCATTATTCCGGCAGAACAGGCAAAAGAACGTGCTGAACCTTATGTTGACGAGTATATCCTTGAGACTGTTGGTAAATCAACATGGATTGATTCTGTGCCTTACAATAATCGTCAATTTGATGTTCCGGGTCCATCAGTCCTATTTGGTAATCCGGAAGATAACCCGTTAATTGCTGATATGGTTATGCTTGGCAATTCCGGACCAATTCTTCCATTTAAGCCAATTCGGGATGAATTCCCCGGACGCGGGCGCGGTATGGTAGCATGGCAGATAGACGCTATCAAATACGGCGTTGAGTCTGTGACAATAATATCTTATGATGAAGAAGGCATGATAGAAGCTCGCGGATCAGTTTACCAGACTGTAGCCATGCAAGATCCGATAATGTTTTTAAATCAGCCTGAGTACGCTGAAGTAACTCCGGCAACAGTCGCTAACATTATCCCCGGATTTAGTATTGCTTATTCATTAAATCTTCCGGACAGAGCTGTACAAATAAGTACTGAAGGCGGAAATACTTTTATAATGACATTTGATGGGACTGTTAGTGTGGTTGACGGAAACGGTACTGTTATACAGTCAAGAGATGCTGAGATATTTATTGATACCGTATATCCGGGTTACAATAATATTGACTATTTGGATGATGCTATAAAAGAGCAGCTTCAGAAATATTTGTTGCCCAAAACTTACGAGACTTCAGGTGATCTGACTGCTGTCATATACTGGGGTGGAAGAGTAGAGTTCTTTAACGGAGCTACTTTAGTTGCCGCAGAGCAGTTTGAACAGGATATTTCCGCAGCTGCATTTAACGGAAATATTTTGGTCACAGTGCTTGCGACAGGTCAAGTACTTGGTTTGTCACTATAGTTTTATAATAATAAAACTATAATATTTTTAAGGGGGTTACTCACTGTTTAGTGATGTAACCCCTGTTTTGTATTTGTATATATAAAAAATATCCATATTTTAAAAGATTATAATCTTAAAAAAATTGACAAAAGAAAAAAATAACAGTATAATTAAAACAATTCAAAACGAAAAGCAAAATTAAGGAGAATAGAAAATTGCGTAAATTACTTGTGGGTTTGATGTTTTTAACCATGGCTGTATCTTCCTTTGCTGTAACAAAGCTTACAGTACTTCTTCCATTTGATAGAGTAGCTTATCAAACTAATGAGCAGATTCCTGTGTCTATCATTCGAACTTCTGATGCTGATTTAGCAAAAGAAACGTTAACTTTAACTTTAAGCGGAGAAGATGGAAGTCAATTTGACTTTGAGTTTCCTCTGCGAGAAGTTTATGCTATTGATAACATAGCAAAGACAACGGAACATTATCAGATTAATGGCTCACTGCTCAGGCCCGGCAATTATACTATTATAGTGTCTGCGTACGGCGTAGAGGCAGATGAAACTATTGAAGTTTATTCTGATAAGCGCAACACAAGTTATAAATTAATGCTTTGGAACACAAAAACAGCTCCTGAACAGACATGGCTTGGTGAAAAAGGATTTGGCTTTAATATAGCTTTTGCTTCATGGGGCGGGCATGACCATATTGCAAATATCCGTTCCGGACAGGACTATATACCTATCTGCGTTCAGTCAGGTGGGCATCAATTTGACCTTAGAATGGAATGTGACTGGACTGACCCAAATGTTTTGCGTGGTGGTACCGCACGTTCAACACGTCATACATTAGCGCTTAGAACCTTGCCGAATATTTTGGGCACACACTTTTATGATGAGCCCGGCTTAACTTGGTGGATCGACCCTATAACCGGCGAATCAGTCAATACAACTGTTCCGGCTCAGGTTCGCTCTTTTGAAAACGCGTTTGATAAAGAAGTTATACATTATAGAGAAGTCGAAGCAAACCCTGATGATGAAACATTTTTTAGCTTTTGGGATCAATATACCAGATGGAAAGCTACATTAATGGATTCTGCTTGGCAATACAGTAAATATGGTGTAAAAAGAATTGATAACAGCAAAATGGCTTTAACTCAAAGTCAGTATGGTTGGTCATCTTTTAGTGATGGATATTATTTTACTATAACTCGTTCAATGGATGTTACATCAGGTCATGGCGGTTACGATGACTGGGGTCCCGGTTATTGGCATCCATCATTTACCATGGAAATAGCTCGTGCTCGTGATTTTGATAAAGATACTTGGTACTTACCGGGTTGGTTTGGCGGTACAGTTCCTATAAACAGATATCGAGGAGAGCAATACCTATCTTTCCAGACTAATATACAAGGTATGCAGACACCACCTGGTATGGATTTGATAGAAAATAAAAATAATAATAATTATGAAGGTATCGCGGAAGCTAATAAACTTATGGGGCGTTTAGGTACCATATTTACAACCATGCCTGTAACAAGAGGTGATGTTGGTATCGTATTCCCACTATCATATAATATTAAGAAATACGCGGAGGACACCGCACAAAATAACTATGCCTGGGGAAATCCTATGGGAACCAAAATACATATGATGTATATTGCTACTAAACTTATGCAGGTAAACAGTCAGTTTGTGTTAGAAGAAGATATCTTGGACGGAACAGCTGAACAATACTATAAAGTTCTCTTATTAAACTATATAGATTATCTTGATCCGGCTGTTGTAAGAGCGCTTGAAGACTATATAACAAATGGTGGAACAGTTGTACTTGACAGCTTGTCAACTATTGATATAAAGGGAGCTGTGAAGATAGACGTAGCAGTTGATTATCCTGAAGAAGACTATATAATAAAAAAAGAATTACAAGACAAATTAGCTGTTTTACGCGCTGATGGTGTTACCGGAAAAGAGATAGAAGATATACAAAATGAAATAAACCAAAATGCTTATGGTCTTCGTTCTTCGCTCGTAACTTCATATAAATTAGTTGAAGCTCTAAAACCTGTATTTGCTAAAGCTAATGTTGAATTTATTGTAGATACAGACCAAGCCGGACTTAGCGTTACAAAACAGGCTAACGGCGATGTTGAGTATATATTTATGGTTAACGCCACAAAAGATATGGGCGGACATTATCAATTTGATATGTTACCTGTAAAAGCGCAGATAACCTTTAATGCGAAAAACAGACCAATATATGACGCTATTCGCGGTGGTCAAGTTGAAGAGCTGAAGGGCAAAATCATTGGTGACACTGTCACTTCTAACTTCTCCTTTGGCGTTGGTGAAATGCGCGTTGTTGCTATAACAAAACGTCCTATTGAAAAAGTGTTTACTATGATTTCAGATGTTTTGGTAGAGACAACTCGTGAGTTTAACCCTATCACTTTTAATGTACGCAGCACAGTAACTGATAATGATGGTATGCCTCTAAGCGGATCTATTCCTATGAGAATAAGGATAATTGATCCGCTTGGAGCTGAGCGCTACAATGTCTTAAGAGCAACCGATAACGGTGTGTTAACTGAAGTTTTTGCGCTTGGTACAAATGACCCTGTTGGTGCTTGGACAGTAGAAGTTACTGAGCTTTTAAACAATAAATATTCTCTTTCTTCTTTTGAAAACAGAGGATTTAAAGTAGCCGGCGCAACCGTTGGTGAAGTACCTCGTGCTGTTTATTTCGGAAATGATCGTGAGAATATGAAGCAATTCTTTAGACAATACAATAATATAGTGCTTATCACCGGTAGCAGTGATTATTCAATGCAGGCTGCGGTAAAATTTGCGCATGATATTGAGCCTTGGGGCATTACAGCGACAATTATTACAGCAGAAGAAGCTAATAAATCAAGAGTAGCCTATGATGATCAATACATAAAAGAAGCTTATGGCGAGGATTTGACAAATAGACGCGTAGACGGAACTTGGGTTGATGGCTATGCTCCGACACCTTTTGATGTTACTGCTCCTGCCGTACTTTTTGGTAACCCTGATGATAATCCGCTTATAAAAGCTATGTTATCATATTCAAATACCGGCGTTTCATTGTTGCCGTATACCCCATCACCCGAGAATTTTCCGGGTCGCGGTCGTGGTATGATTGCTTGGCAGATTGACGTTGTGAATTACGGTATAGAGTCTGTGGTGGCTTTGGCTTATGATGAAGAGGGGATGAGAGAGGCAAGGGGATCACTATTCCAAACTGTAGCAGACCAAGATCCTATTATGTTCTTAAGTCAGCCAACATATGCAAAAGTAAAACCTGCAACAGTTGCTAACGTTATTGCAAGAGCAAATATATCTGTAATAGCAAATGTACCTGACAGAGGCGTTAATATAATTGTTGAGGATAATAATATTATTATTTACAGCTTAGACGGAACTGTTACTACTATGGATGTAAATGGTGCTGTCATAGCTACTGCTGACAGCACAGCCGAGCATAAAGCATATGGTTCTGTTGATACACTCAGCGATGCTGTAAAGGATCAACTAAATAAGTTGCTGTTGGTAAAAACTGTAGAGACATCAGATAATATTACTGCTGTAATATATTGGGGTGGCAGAGTAGAGTTTTACAATGATGATACTTTGGTTGCGTTGGAACAGTTAGAACAAGACATATCTGTAGCAGCATTTAGTGGTGATAAATTAATTGCTGTCCTTGCGACAGGTCAAGTATTTAGTCTTACAATTTGATTGAATTTATAATTTAGTTGTATTTGTAAAATAGTTACTACAAACTCCCGCGCTAAAAAAGTTATACTTTTTAGCGCGGGAGTTTTAATGTTGACAGAGAATAGTTTTTATGTTATAGTTTACCTAATCCAAGGAAATATAGAGTATGGAAAAGATTAAAGATATTTGCAATTATATAAATATATATCGATATAATTACAGCGACAGCGGTATGGTTTTACTTGATGAATCAAAAATTATACCGCGAGAATCTCACGCCGTTATAGATAAAACAGAGAATTATTTATTTATTATTCATGGATATAATGCTGACTGGTCTATGGCGTATTCAAATATGGCGCATTATTTTGGACCAAAAGGAAATGGTATTAAAAAATATTATTACATGCCTCCCGAAAAAAATAATAGAGACTGGGAAAAGCAAGAACAGCCCGGCGGAGTTTTTTTTCTCTCTTATCCAACCGCACAAAGAAATGTTGATTTTGCGCCGCAAGAAATAGCAAGAGCGATAGATAAACGTCTTGATGAATTTACTAAGGTGGGCAGGTTTATACGTAGAAAGATTGATGTGATAGCTCACAGTCAAGGAGGGATGATAGTTGAAGGAACTATTTTACTTCATAATGGAAGAAAATATATAGACAAATTCGTCGCGCTCAGCAGCCCTCTTGGAGGACTTCCTCCTGAGATGTTTGATCTTAAAATTTTAGGAATTGCAGTTGCCAATACTATATTTAAGTTTACACACGGTCAGATGAATGAGGAGGAAGGGTTTAAAGCCGGAAATGAATATTTTACAGCGCTTGAAAGAGTTACAAAAAAAGTATCGACTAAAATATTAAAAATCGCCGGTTCAAACCCTGACGGTTATATTGCTACTTCTATTATTCGTGATGCAATGGATGAATTGTACGGCGGTCACAACTGTTACGACGGGTTAGTTGGTATTGACACCGCGCATACCTTTCGCGGTGTATACAAAAATGAAGACCCGAAAGATATTAAGAGAAATTGTCGCGTATTTAAAGTTGATCACAATACCATCTTAATGGATGAAGAGGTGTTGCGTGAAATAAATAAATTTTTGCGATAGCTAAACTTTATTTTGCTAAATCGTATATTTTAAAATTGAAAGTTCCGCCGCTTAGCTCAATAAAGATATTTTCTTCAGTTGCGGTAATAGCTATTATTCCGGTGGTTTGCGCTATTGTTTCATGGTTCAAAATAACAGTGTTTTTTTCTGTTATCTTATCAACTAATGGTAATATAAGCGTTGCGTAACTGTGTGCAGGGACGATTACGGTCAATTCTTTTTTATTATCTTGCGTAACCCATGATACTCCAACCTTTCCTGACATTGTATTTATCTCAGCTCGTAGCCAGTCGAGTTTGTCAATTGCCGGCGAAATAGTGAAAAAGGCAAATCCGGGTAAGTCAGGATCTATTTGTATTCCGGCTAAGTAGCGGTAGAAAAATCCGCTGTAGCTACCAAACATAGGGTGGCAATGCGTTCCTTCTTGGTATTCCCAATTTTCCCAAAGCGTAGTCGCGCCTTTTTCAAGCATATAGCCAAAACTTGGATAACTCTTAACGGAAAGCATTTTTAAAGCTATATCAAGATTTCCGGTTTCGGCTAAAAGTTCAAATAAATATTGGGTGGCAAAAATGCCGCTGTCAATGTGATAATCTCGTTCTTTTATTGATTTTAAAACCTGTCGGACAACTTTTGTTGAGTTTTGTTCTGTTAATGAGCCGGCAATGTAAGCTAAGGCTGCCGGACTGTTTTTATTCACTGAATATATGCCGCTTTTTTCGTTGTAAAAAGCTTTGTTTAAGTTAATAGCTATCTTTTCAGCCAATTTTAAATATTTTTCACTGTCGCTTTCCAGTCCAAGTACAAGAGCAATATCACTCATAAGGTGGGCACAGTAAGCGTAGTAGGCGGTATTGACTAACTCAGGCGGTATATCAAGAGTTATGTGAACTTGTCCCGGCACTATCCAGTCTCCGAGACACCAGCTGCCGGGCTCCTCTTTCACGATAATTCCTCGTTCATCTGTTCTGGTCGTTAAGTAATCAATCCATTTGACTAGGTTTTCATAGCTGTGATCTAAAGCTTGAATGTCTCCGTAATACTGGTACATATGCCAAGCAAGGATAACTATACAGCTTCCCCACGCAGGACCGCCGCCTCCGCCGTAAAAAGGAACTGTATGGGGGACAAATCCACTATCCTTATTTTGCGCCATACAAATATCTTCAAACCATTTCCGATAAAATAGAGCGGCATCAAAATTTAACATAACTGTTTCTGCGGTTATCTGACCATCTCCCGTATAACCAAGTCGTTCTCTATGCGGACAGTCGCTGGGGATAGAACCGTGGCTGTTTGCTTGTTGAGTTGGTATGTAAATTTCTTGAAGTTTAGTTATAGTATCATCAGAACAACTGAAATGACCGGTTACTTTCATATCGGTATTAACGCGAAGTCCGTTTAGCTGAACTATTGTTGCCTCACCTACAATAGTAACATCAGCATAACGAAAGCAGTACCATGTAAAATGCGGACGATACGTCTCAATATCATTACCGGCAAGTATATAAGAATTTCGCTGAATTTGTTCTTCTCCTCCGGTACTCCTAAAGTCAAGGTTGCCGTCTTCTGTCAATTCTTCGGAAAAGATTATTTCAATTTTTGCGCCGCTTTCTCCTGTTACTTCTAAATCAAAGAGTCCGGCAAAGTTAATGCCAAAATCGTAAAGGTATTTACCTTTTTCAATCTCTTTTATTTTAATTGGTTTTATGATTTCTTGTACTTTTTCGTTCGGAACTAATTGGGAGCGGAGTTTTCCGCTTGGAGGATTTGAGGCTTTTTTAGTTGGTTTCCATTCGTGTATTTTTTCAAGTTGAGCATCGTAAATTTCGCCGAAATAGATATTATTAAATACAACAGGGCTTTTAGCGACAAGCCAGTCAGAATCATTCGTTGCTATTATCTCTTTTGTATTATCCGTATAAGTAACTTCAAGTTGTGAGAGTAAGCATGGCAATCCATAGACCATTTTGCCTTCAATACACCGCTCATGTTGATTATACCATCCATTGCCAAGCGTAACCTCCATAGTATTATCGCCTATTTTTAAAAAATTAGTCACATCATTAGTCTGGTATAAAACGCTTTTTATAGAATTATCTGTGTAAGGATAGATGAGATCTTTAAAATTTCGCTCGCTAAAGTCAGACCATGCTGGTTTTAAAAGTTCATCATCTATTTTTTGACCGTTTATGGTCGGAATATAATATCCCAATCCAACTATATAAAGGCGGGCTTTTTTTATCTCTTTTGTAAGAATGAAATCTCTTTTAAATATGGAAGATTCGCTGTCGTCGCCGCTGTCTATCCATTCCGCTGTTATCAGGTTTTCTGAAATAGCCATCTCAAAAACAGCTGTTTCAGACTTGCCAAGTTCTTTACCATTCTCCGCGAATAGTATCACCTGCCAGAAGTACTCTCCTTGAGGTTTGAGTTTATTGTCTTCATAGTAGCGAAACATTTCAATATGTGGTTCTATGCCGCTGTCAAATATATTGCCGATAGATTTTTCTATATCATTTTTATTGTCCGCTATTATCAGTCTGTATTTTTCAGCTCGTTCGCCTCTTTCAGCTTCGTATGCCCAACTGAATTTAGGCGAATAATTATCAAGCCCGAGTGGATTTTCCGCGTAATCAACCAGCAATTTTGTAACTTTTACCATAGCTTCACCTATCTTTGATTATTTTATTACTCTATGATACTAATTTTTATATCTATTTGTCAATAGAAAATGCCGATATATAAGCTTATTTGGTTTGAAATATATCATATTTGCTTGCTAAATAATGTCGGATATAGTACAATTATACAATGACAGAAATTAATTTACACATAGGTGACAAGGTAGAAATAGAAATACAGAGCATTTTAAACAGCGGCGAAGGCGTTGGACGTTTTAATGGCATAGCTGTTTTTGTGCCGTATGTTTGTATTGGCGAAGTTGTGGAAGTTCTGATAGAGATTGTAGAGAAAAAATTTGCCCGTGGAGTGCTGCAAAATATTTTGAAACCATCCGCAGATAGGACTTTAGCAAAATGTCCGCATTTTCAAAAATGTAATGCTTGTAAGCTATCTCATATGAATTATAAAGCCCAGTTAGCGGTTAAGGAAGTTTTTGTAAAAGACGCGCTGACAAGGATTGGAAAGATAGAAAACCCTAAAATAGAATCGATAATAGGCAGCAAAGACGAGTACAATTATCGAAATAAAGGGGAGTTTCGCGTTCAAAAAGCAGGGGATGGTAAAACCATTTTTGGGATGGCTGACGCTAAAGGGGATTTTATTCGCACGGCTGATTGTCAGCTGCAACATCCGCTGATAATAGATATTTTGAACGAGATAGAGGCTTTGTCTGTTGACTTTAATATATCGCTCGCTCAGTGTGTTATTAAGATAAATGATAATAACGAAGCTCTCGTTATACTAACAGCGTGGAAAGGAACGGATAAACAGGATATTGTATCGGCGGCGGAAAAGATAGGGAATGGTATAGAGCAAGTAAAAGGGGTTCTATACAACTTTGTTCGTTCCAAAAACATAGCTTTAAAGACCCCTATCGAGCTTATTTTTGGCAGTAGTTTTTTAAATTACAAGCTTAATAATATAAGTTACCGCGTTTCTGCTGAATCTTTTTTTCAGGTCAATTTTTCAAGTGCTGAACAGCTGTTAAATACAGTTGTTGACTTTGCGGGCGAAGATTTGAGCGAGAAGATAACTTTGGACGCTTACAGCGGTGTCGGCACTTTTTTAGTTCCTTTGGCGGAAAAGAGCGCTGCGACTATAGCTATTGAAGACTCTGTAAGCGCGGTTGATGACGCGAACAGTAATCTCGCGCAATACGGTATTGACGGAGTAAAAGTTTACAATAATCGGGTTGAGCCGATTATTGCCCGTCTAAATAAAAAGGGTCGTTCATCTGACATTATGGTACTTGATCCGCCGAGAAAGGGGATAGGCGCGCAGTGTATTTTAGAAATAGCTGAGATGAGCCCTAAAAAGATAATAATGGTATCTTGTGACCCGACAACACTCGCTCGTGATTTAAAAGAATTATTGCCGCATGGCTACAAGATAACAAAGATTCAACCTATAGATATGTTTCCGCAAACTGTACACGTAGAGACGGTTGTATTGTTGAATAAAATATGACAACATTTGTCTGCACTACCAATACAAAGAAGGATTTTAATAATCAATAGCGTAATAATAAAATAATGAAGGAAAAAGAGTTTACTGATGAAAAAATACAGATTACCAATTATCTTTATTTCTATTTCTATTCTTATATTGTCCGCACTTTCAATATTTGCGGTGCGTTGGGTAAATAAAAATTACTGGGATTTTGTGTTTACATATATAGCGTATGATCATATAGAATACAATGGTGTTGCCTATTATATGGCAGATAATCAAATTTATTTAAGCGATAAATATGATGACTCTGGTAATACAGTTGTTGCATATATGGTTGATGGTAAGGGAAGGGTATCATATAGCCATCCACACGAAGCTTACACATACATTGGAGATGATGAACATATACACCTGTTTTTTGACAGTGCTATATTTACCAGAGTAGATCACTTAACCCCTGAATATATCAAAACACATAGGGTAAAAAGTGAATATATTGAAGCTGCAAAAGAAATATTAAATAATGCTGATCATAAACAGATTAAAGAATGATTTATGCAATCGGTTAATGAATAGTCATATAGCTAATATTAAATATATGACTATGTGAAGCTACATTCCATCTATAAATCGGTCTATAACAAGTTGGCGGAACTCAGGCGACAAAACCATGAAATAGGACGTAAAGCCGGTAACGCGAACAACCAAATCCGGATATAACGACGGATTTTCATGCGCCTTGAACAGTTTTTCTTTATTTAATACATTTATGTTTATAAGCGTACCGCCCAGATCCGCGTGAGTTTTTAAGATTTGCTCAACACGCTCTATTCCGCCTTCTTCTTTTGAGAGTTTTGGGTCAAACTCAAGCTGAAGAGGACAGGTGTTTCCATAATTAGTCTGAACGGCCGCTACTCCGCTTGCCATAGCTGTTACTGCCCCGTCAGTTCTGAACCCCGGGTTCGGATTAGCGCCGTGCGTTACAGGCGCGTAAGCAGCTCTGCCGTCCGGAGTGGCGCCTACTTGCTTGCCAAATTGAATGGTATTTGACCAGGAAAACCAGCCCGGAACTAATTGGATATCATTAGGCATCTCTCTTGAAGCAACGTGAGCGGAGAACGTTTCACTTATCCGTTTAGCCCATTTGTCACCGAGCGAATTTCCTTGACAGTACCTTTCTGATGACTTTAGCATGTCTCTTATTCGCTGACCCTGTACGCCCTCGAAATTATTGGTTAATGTTGACCTTAACTCTTCCCAAGATATTAGCTTTTCGCGTTCTACTCTTTGCTCAACCGCCGCAAATGAATCAGCTACAGTTCCAAGCGCGACTCCGTCAATACCCATAGTTTTGAATATAGCGCACTCTGAGATATCTTGTCCCATTTCAATGGTATTTTGCATCATGAGGTTCATGACCAACTCAGGTTCGGCATAAGCCTGGTACTTCATATGATGCTCTATTCCTTGAGCCGTGTATTCTACAGCGTTTTTAAGATTTTGGTCGAAAATTTCAAATAATCTCTCAACAGACGGCTCGGTTTCGGTACAATCAAGCATTTCGTAAAACGCTAACTCAAATGATTTCGCGGTGTTTATCTTTACACAGTCGTTAAGCGGGTATTCCATCCCAGGAAGCGCCATCCAGTTACACCCGACAGCTATTCGTTTCCTTGCTATCTCTTTTGTAGCTCCGCGATTTTTCTGATAATTCATGAGTCCTCTGTCGCCGGAAAATCTTGGCCAGCCATTTCGGTCAGTGAAGAGATATTCAACACCTTTACGTAAAATCAGGGGGTTAATATTATCATGAATACGGATGGTAAGATTTGCTGAAGAGTTCAGCCAATGAGCTGCTTCCAGTATCATGTATGTAAGTTTGTTTGTTCGGTCGTTATCATCTTTATCCGCGCCTGAGAGTTGATAATAATGAGTTTCTATCAAAATCAAATTGGACAAAATAAAGGTTGCTTTATCGTCATCTATGATTTTGGCGTTTATATCTCGTTCATAATAAGGAAATAATATAACATCAAGGTTACATCCGGCTCCGTCACGGTTATAGATACGTGATACTATATTAAACCAGGCTATAAACTGACAAGCCTCTAAAAATGTTTCCGGGGAATGGTATCGTACACGCTCATTTGCCGCGAGCATATCTGTTAACGTCTCCACTATTTCCGGTCGTGTTTCTTTTTTTAAGACTTCTTTTATTTTTTCTATGTGTTTATCAATAAATTGTATTATCGCGATCACAGTTCGCTCTTCAGCTTTATAAAATTCTGTGTTACTTTCATTTTCGTTAGTTGAGCGGTAATGTTGTATTTTTTCCAGTATGCCGCCAAAGCCTAAACTAAGCCCTATTTCGTAGTCACACGCGCAGTGAGCATCGGCTCCTATTCCCGGAATAATGCCGTAAAGATCAAATTTCTCATCTAAGTTCGCGTCAACTTTTTTATATTGGCGCACGCCGTTATGTCTATACCCTTGTAAATGTTCTGACCATCTGCCGCACAATATTTCCATCGGGTCAACATATACCTGGCTGGTATCCAGCATAAGTTCAAAATTTTTGACATTATCAATAGGACCATAAAATCCCGGACCGTCTCCGGTCTTGATAGCGTTAAATTTATACCCTTTAGGCAGTGGGATAGTCGCGTGATCGTCCGAGTCCATATACCCTGCTTGCTCGAGTTTCTCTTTTGTATGCCTTATTTTAGTGTCACGAAGGATACTCACCCTTTGTCTAAATGATAGTGTTGACATTTTTTTTGATTCCTTATATTGCTATTGTTTGCGCATTTATTTTAACTTCTGATTTGACGTTAGATATATAGATATTTTCAATATTTCTCTTAGCTGTTACAGTCAATAACTCAAGCTGCTCTTTATCCGGCGGGTAAAATCTATCTTGTTTATTATCTTTTATATTTTTAGACAGCCCAAGCGCGTGATAGGGGAGAAATTCATAATAGAGCAAATTATTAAATGTGCTTAAAAAAATGGTTATATCAGAAATCTCATCTATTGAGTCATTTATCCCCTGTATGAGAGGAGTTCTGACTATCAATGGGATATCTGTTTTTGATAATTTTAGTAAATTTTCAAGTATCAAACGATTATCTGATTTTGTATATTCTTTATGTTTGTCGCTATCAAATATTTTGAGGTCAGCCATTACAATATCTGTAAATGGAAGTATTCTTTCTATTTTTTTAAACTGACTGTAAAGGTTTGTCTCAATAGCGGTATTAATACCGTTTTCTTTGGCGAGTTTTAAAACATCGATAGTAAAGTCCATTTGACAAAGCGGCTCACCGCCGGAAATAGTAATGCCGCCTTCTTTTTGATAGTAATCTTTATCCAGTAAGGTTTCCTTGACGACATCTTCGGCCGTCATATTACGACCGCAGAGCACACGCGCACCGCTAAAACATCCTTCATCGCACTTACCGCAGTTTATACATTTTTCCGGATATAGAAGGTGCTCAGGCGCGAAATCTATAGTTTCCGGGTTATGGCACCAAGCGCACGATAAATTACATCCTTTTAGAAAAATAGTTGTTCTCAGCCCAGGACCGTCGTGCAGGCTGGCGCGTTGAATATTAGAGACCATTCCGTTGGTTTTATTTATTATATTTACCTCTCATTTTTCTTCTTAATAATTTTACCTTTTTATATATATTTCGTCAATAGATAAATAATAAATTATTTAATTTATTGACAATAAAAAATAGTCAAAACTTCTATAAAAAATAGAGTGTAATAGTATTTACATAAAAGTCAAAAAAAACTATAATATAAATGTAATAATAACTAAAATTTAAGGCGGATTAAAAGCTATGGGAAATAAAATATCATTAAACGGAACGTGGGATTTGACTTGGGCTGAAGGATTGCCACTTATACCTTTTGCAAATTACAACTCAGGTGCTAAAGTAAAAGGGCGCGAATATTTAAAAGCAGAAGTTCCTGAAGCGACTATTATGACTTTAAAACGTGAAGGATTAGTTTCTGATCCATATATAGGTCTAAACTCATTAAACGCAACTTGGATGGACAGCGTTTTTTGGATTTACTACCGTGAATTTAATGTTGAGCGCGCGGATGTTTCAAAAAAAGCGATTATTACCTTTGAAGCACTGGAGTACGCGGCTGAGATTAAGCTGAACGGTGAGGTTGTAGCCGAACACGCAAATGCGCTGAGAAAATGTGAAATCGACCTTACGCAAAAACTGAAAGAGGGAATCAATACAATAGTTGTGACTGTTGAAAGTGGTATATTTAAGCATTCATTCCATGATATCGGTCGTTTGAGTCCTGATTATTTGAATAGGGTGAACCGTCGTAACCTTATGCGAAAACCGCAATTTCAAGGCGGATGGGACTGGAATCCAAATTTGACTAATGTTGGTATAGTAGGAGATGTTTATCTTGAATATTTTGATAATTCACCATCAATAACTGATGTATCTCTTCAAGCAACCGTTTCTGACGACTTAAGCGCCGCAAAACTTCGAGTCAGTGTCACACTTGATAATTTTAACGGTGAAAAAGAGACTGATGTTCATATAAGTGTGGTTGACACATCTATTGGTGATGTTAAGAAAATAATAGTTAATGGAAAAACAGAAATAATTTATGACTGTTTAATAAATAATCCAAAATTGTGGTATCCACGAGGTTACGGTGAACAACCGCTTTACACAATTAAGGTTACCCAAGGGAATGAAATTACGGAAAAAACTATCGGATTTAGAAAAGTTGAGCTGCGTCAGGACCCGCATCCTGTTGATGGACAGTATTTTATAATCAAAATAAACAATATTCCTATATTTTTTAAAGGCGGAAATTATGTTCCGGCCGACGCTGTTTACAGCTCAGTGACTAAAGAACACTATCAGAAGTTGGTTGACCTTGCTGTTGAATCTAACTTTAATTTGCTTCGTGTTTGGGGCGGCGCAGAGTATATGCCTATAGCTATGTGTGAAGCGTGCGACAGAGCAGGAATAGCTATTTGGCACGATTTCCCATTTGCTTGTGGTAAATATCCTGGTGATGAACTGTGGTTTTTACGGGAAGTCAGAACTGAGGCTATAGAAAACGTAAAAAAACGAGCTCATTTTCCAAGCATAATAGTTTGGTGCGGTAACAATGAGATTGAAGCTGGCGATAAAGAATGGGGCTATGAAATTACAGGTGCTGTATCTCCGCACCATGCCATTTTTCATGATGAATTACCGCGAATCGTTAAAAAAATAGCTCCTGATACTATTTATTGGCCTTCATCGCCATTTTCACCGGATTATACAACACCGGGTTCTCCTATAGTCGGAGACCAACATCCCTGGAGTATTTCTTTGGGGGTTATGGGAGCAACTGATAACTGGCTGCATAGAGTAGCGGTAGACAGATTTCCAAATGAAGGAGGCGTTCTCGGAGCGGCAACAAGGCAAAGTGCTTACGATTTTTTGCCGGACGGTGAGAGAAATATACATTCCAGATCTTGGGACCATCATGATAACCCATTTTCTATATGGGTTGACGATGCTTCAAAAGAGCGCAGGTGTTACCAGACAGTTGAGATGTGGACCGGACTTGATGTTAATGAATTATCTTTTGAGGATTATCTCTTTGCGAGCGGACTTTTGCATGCTGAAGGATTATGTGAGTACATACAAAATTACCGACGACGTAGTTTCAGCACCAGTTGTGCTATATTCTGGATGTATAATGATTCATGGCCGACATCACACGGCTGGACAACTGTTGATTATTATTTGAGAAAAAAAATATCATATTATCCGGTAGCAAGAGCCTTTAATAACGCTTTTACGACTCCGGCTATTGACGATACCGTTGTAAATATTTATGTGGTTAGTGAACAAAATCGTGAATATGAGCTTGAATGCGGAATATTTACTTTTACCGGTTACTTTCCTATTAAATCAGTGAAAAAAGTCGTTGCCGGTGGAGAAGCAAAAGTGGAATATTCTTTTGACCTCACGAAAATGGACGAATGCGGTAAAAATAATAGCGGAGCGTATGCTATATTGCGTGACGAGGATGGAAAGATAGTTTCACAACATAGAATGTTTATCTCGCGGTTTAATGAATTGGAATTAATATCTGATCCTAAAATAGAAATGCATTTGAACGACGGATTGCTCACCATTACCTCTGATACTTTTATCTGGGGACTAACTTTTGATGTTGACGGCGATAGCGAAGTGAAAGATAACGCGATAGATATTATCCCAAATACTCCTTACATCATTGATTGGGATGTAAATAAATTAGGAGAACCTGTTATCCAAAATATGGGCAATTGGTTATTTAAAAATAGGAAAAAACAATAAAAATGAGGCAGGAAATAATATGCAGTACAGAAAACTTGGCAAAACTGATTTAGAAGTCAGCAGACTGGGGTTTGGCGCGCTTTTTGTTGCAAGCTTTGCGCAAGAAGTAGCGGAAGAGTCTTACGCTGCTGTTCAGCGCGCGCATGAGTTGGGTGTCAATTATTTTGACACAGCTCCCGGGTATGGAGACAGCGAGGCAGTGCTTGGAGATGGTTTAAGCAGAATCGGAGAACAGGTGGTTTTATCAACTAAACTCGGTTCACGTCCCCAACCGTTTAAGCCACAAGATAAAGACTGTCTCCTTTTTTCAATAGAGGAGAGTTTAAAGCTATTAAAGCGTGATTATCTTGATATAGTGCTAGTACATGAACCGGATAGACAACAGGTTTACGATTGGTGGACTGATTGGAATACTATTGAAGGACCTGTTTTGGATTTACTTGACGATTTAAAGCGTCAGGGAATAGTAAAATATACCGGCATCGGCGGTACAGGGACAACGGTTCTCGCGCATGTTGTACGGAGCGGGAAGTTTGATGTTGTTCTGACTGCTTTTAATTACAGTTTGCTTTACCGTGAAGCTGCTAATGAGATATTTCCAGCGGCAAAAGAAACCGGAACAGGAATTATATTAGGCTCACCTTTACAGCAAGGAGCAACAGCTGTTAGATATGATGATGTTGTAGCGAATCCTCCATTTTGGCTTTCAAAGCAACGAGCGGAACAATTTAAAGCTTTGTATGCTTTTTTAGATGAAATAGAAATGTCTGTTTCAGAAGTTGGACTCCGTTTTGCTATCTCAAATGCGGATGTTGACTGTGTTCTTATGGGGGCAAATAATTCAAAGCAGGTTGAAGAAAATGTCGCTTCTATAGAAAAAGGTACATTGCCTTCTGATATTTTGAAGCGTTTGGATGAGATATCCTTAATGGTTCCGTTTAGACCATATGGGGAACCGATGGGGATAGGTTGGTCTCTTCGTACTCCTAAAGATATGAAATGGGGTAGTTTAGGCGATATTTGATATAAAATAACAGTAAAACAAATCGGTGATTTGTTTTGTTTGCATAATTATTTATTTCTGTAGGTGTTTTAGTATTAATATTTTCAGACATATACATGAAACGTAGCCTTAGTCTGAAAAGAGTAGAGTATTATTTTAAATTTCTGTTAGAGTCTGTTAACACAATTGTTTTTTTTATCTTATAATATGTTATAATTATATTTATGAAAATAACAGAAGAGCAATACAACATGATAGCCAATTATCTTCCCCGCCAGCGTGGCAATGTTAGTATGAGCAATCACCAGTTAGTGAATGCAATTTTATATGTCACAGAGAACGGCTGCAAATGGAGGTCATTGCC
>JGI994J12354_10000078_pt1 | contig 85807 bp, 99 predicted proteins | sample IntmicLarv3ML3BL_FD_12354 | JGI IMG/M metagenome (IMG submission 12354) | reverse complement strand
TTACCGTCCCGGTCCTATGGCTTACATTGATGATTACATCGATGGCATGAGAGACCGAGAGAACATTCACTACGATTGCCAAGAGGCAGAATCCATTTTGGCATCTACTTATGGTGTTATAGTGTATCAGGAGCAGGTAATTCAGATTGTTCAGAAGTTAGCTGGATTTTCTGCAGGGAGGGCCGATGAAGTCCGGCGCGCCATGGGCAAAAAGAAAGCTAAAATCATGGAGAAAGAGAAGCAGGTTTTCATCCACGGTAACAGGGAGGCTTTTGAGGCTGGCAAAGACAAAAACTATGCTCCTGGCTGTCTCGCTAACGGAATCCCACTTCATGCTGCTGAAACCCTCTGGGCTAAGATGGCAGACTTCGCAAAGTATGCATTTAACCGTTCCCATGCTGCCTGCTATGCCTACCTAGCTGTTATTACGGCTTACATGGCTTGCCATTGGACGAGTGAGTTTTATACGGCTATGCTTAATGCGTTCATCACCACTGCAGACAAGCTAAAAGAGTACCTCTCTCAGGCGACCCACAGAGGCATTGAGATTCTTCCGCCTGATGTTAATCTTTCTAAGGCTGCATTTTCATATGAAGATGGTAGCATTAGAGTCGGACTACATGGTCTAAAAAGCATTAACAAGTTGGCAGAAAAAATCTTCGATGAGCGGAATGCCCGAGGCCCATTCAAATCTGTGGCGGAATTGCATGAACGCATGAGCGATAGGGGAGACTCGTTAAATAAAGGCGCTTATGAGTCTCTTGTATATTCAGGTGCATTGGATTTCTTTCACAAAAACAAGCAAGCGCTTCTCAAATATCTTGAACCACTGCAGAAATACTGTAAAACAGATGCCGTGATATTAGGAGCAGGACAGGGGTGCTTGTTTGAAATTGCCGAGATGCAACCGAAAATTCCCGAGTGTGAAGAGTTCAACGAGCGCTACCTAATGGATAAAGAAAACGAATATGTTGGCTTTTATCTCTCGAAACATCCGGTTGATGACCTGTATCAGAAGGTTGATATGGTAGCAGAAAGCATTACGATTCTTCCGGACCTCAACACGACATTCGATGGGCAAGTAATCAACACGCTTGGTCTTATCAAGGAGCTGAAGTTCCGTCCCACAAGAAAAGGCGATATGATGGCATCCTTCGTGATTGAAGATCGCTTTCATGCAATCAGATGCGTTGTGTTCCCTCGACAGCTTGATGCTGTTCGTTTCAACCTCACTGATGGTGCAGTTGTTAAAATCTCTGGCAAGTATGCGTGTGATGATAACTTTGGCGACCAGATCGTTGTGGATGCAGTGTTTGGAGAAAGCCAAATTGTCACACGGAAAATCCAAGAAGTGCGTGTGATGGTAACTTCCAAGAATGAGCAGACAAAAGCAATTTCGATTGCAGAAGAGCATCCGGGGGATTATGTCCTGGTGCTCGTACACAACGGGAAGGAATTTCCGACCAAGTACAACATCAACATGACCCCAGCCCGATTAGACGATATGCGCAACACTTTCAGAAGCGTAATCGCAGGTTAATTTCATACATGCACCCCTCCAAATGGAGGGGTGCTTTTTTCTTTTGCATACAATAGCAGGCATAATAATTTTTAGAAAGTTGGTGCTACTTTGTCCCAGAAAAAGCAAGCATCTAGTGATTTCATTGGAAAATGTCGAAACCTGCCTGCCTATCTAAATGCGAAAAAAGAAAAATGCCTTGAAATAACCACAAATTTTGGAGAGCAGCATGGGAAATTGTTTTTCATGATATTGCTAGGGTTATCTAACGCACTGGTCGCTGGAACTGCATTACTTGCAGTAAATTTGATTGTTCCTGCGTTTTTTCTCACCGCATTTTCTGTTTTGTCCTTTTTCATCCTTCTTGGTGGGTTAAAAAAGAATGACTATCAAAAACCGCTTAAACAGTGCCAAATGATTTTCATAAATCTAGCTGAGACAGTGATTTTGCTTCCCTTCTCTGCGATGGGGAAAGCACTTGGTCCTCCGCTATTCATTGTCGGCTGCGTATTTGGCCTTATGGCTTTCTTTCTGCTTAAGCGGTACTTTAGTGGTCAGAAGTTCAAACAAATGATTGAAACCCTTATTCACAAGGGAAATAACACAAAAATCAAGCCAGCAGCAGGCAATGTTTTCCTATGCAACCGCATCGAGCTAAACGATGAAAAAGAACCTACGGGTACACTGGAACCTGAGATTCTTCCTCAAGATGACCGCTTTCTCCACATGCTGATTATTGGTGCCACTGGCTCTGGTAAGACATCACAAATCCTCTTGCCAATGACATTGCAAGACATCAAGAATGAGGAGAGCGGCGTCACCATCATTGAACCAAAGGGTGACTATGCTGTTAAAGCGGCCATGATGGCCAAGGAGTATAATCGCCCATGCTTCTACTTCAACCCTGCAATGGATGATTGTCCTTTCTTTAATCCAATGGCAGGTGTAGAAACGGAAATTATTGAGAACATGGTACTTACATTCAAAATGCTAAACCCTGATTCTTCAACCTACTTCTTGGACATGAACGAAACCCTCATGCGTAACTCCCTAAAAGTATTGAAACGTCTTGATGCAAATGAAGGCGTCGATGGAAAATGGGCTACCATGATTAACCTCGGTAAGCTGATGCAAAATGGTGGTGGTTGGGGTAGAGATACTGTTACAAAATTCTCCCGCATCACAACAAAAACCTCGGAGGAGGCAAAAGAAAATGCAGATATTGCGGCATGGTTCCTTAACGACTATCTTGCAGAGCGTAGCAAGAGCTATGAGAATACTTCCGGTGTTCGCTCGCAGGTGACAAAAATTACGTCAAACCAATATCTGCGGAAAATCCTAAACCCCGACATTGACAAGGGGCAGAAGAACGACATTGATTTCGACCAACACTTGGCAGATGGCGGCGTTATTGCAATCTCTACTGCACAAGACGTTTTAGGTGGTTTGAGTTCCTATCTGGGTTACTTCCTTATCTTGCAGTTTCAGTCTTGTGTATTCCGTCGTCCGGGCAATGAGAAGACTCGTCGTCCGAACTACCTATATATCGATGAATTTCAAGCATATGCCAACGAGGGTTTCTCTCAGATGCTCCAACAGGGACGTTCTTATCGTGTGGCGGCTCACCTTGCAACGCAGGCCAGAGCGCAGATGGGTTCGGGTCGTGAAGCAAAGAAATTCATCGAAGTTGTGTCTACCAACGCTCGTAACGTAATTGTATTCCCGGGTGGCAGCAAGGAAGATGCGGAATATTACTCCAAAACTTTTGGCGAGTTTGAGCGTGTGCGAGTTGTCACAGGTATCAGTCAAAAGAAATTCAGTCCTCTCATGGGTGGCTTTGACCGTCTGGGGCACCCTACGGAATCTATCAAGGAAGAACGCAGAATGGTGGCAAACTTCTCCTATGATGATATTCGTCACCGCAAGTTTGGCGAAATCACATATCAGATTGTTCAGAACAAAACTCTGCAAAGAGCTCGTGTTGGTTCTGTTCAGTGGATTGATTATGACTTAGACCAGAAGCTAAATGAAATGATTGAAATCTACGAATCTCAACATAGCTATTCTTCAAAGAGAAACTCTGCATCAAACACTGACACAGATATTGTATGGATGGAATCTATGCAAGAAGCTGACACATTTGAGGGCATTGAAGACCTCGCAGGCGGGGAAGTCGACTTGATTTCTGCCCCTGATTTTGATACAATGCCAGATGATGTTCATATTTATATGCGGGATGACACAGATGAGCTTGATGATTTGGAAAGTGAAATCAAATTCCCAGATTTTCCAAATGACGACGATGATGAAACTTTTGTTATTTTGGATAACCGTGGAAATCTGTTTGATGAAAATCCAGATGACGATGATGAGGATGGTTACACAAGAAGACAAGCAGAAGCAGATGATTTGATTTAGGGGGAAAAGTGCGAAATGAATAATAAAAAGATGTTCTTGATTTGCGGGGGAGTGATTTTGGCGATTATTCTTGCTGCATCCATATATCTTGCCACAACATCAGGCGGCGATAATGGGGGAAATGTAGGCTTGCTGAATCCTAACCCCATAGAGACTCCAAGCCTCGGCACGGAGGCCGAGCGCCAAGCAGAGAATGAACAGAAAGAGGTGCAGCCGCCCTCTTTGTTTGACGAGATTCTGCTTGAAACCATTGAGTACCTAAACTATGGTGATTTTGATGCTGCGGATGCTTATTTAGCAGAGAAGCAAAGCACAACACAAAAAACGGAAGATCCCAATGACCTGTACAACAGCATTCAATCTGTTCGTAGAGAAATTGGACTTGTCGAAACCCTGCAGGGATATCACTACAGGGACGAGGAAACAGCAAAGGCTTTCCGAGATTTTGTACACCCTGAGCTAATGGCAGTCGCCTTCGCTTATTGTCCGCTTAGTACAAAACTCTATGTCTGCGATTCTGATGATTCCATTGCGTTTCCGCCTCAACCCAAGGATGTATCCCTCAACATTTCTGAAATCCACTATACATTGGAGGAGTTTAGAGAAAAATTTGACCCAAATGATGGGCGAACCGAGGAAGCTGTTTTGGAGGCATATGAGGCATTTCGCTTCATCTATGTGGAATACTATGGCCTGCCTTGTGAACTTACAGTGCGACTTTATGAATCTCGCTATCGACCAGTGCAGTTGACCACTGTTGATCGGAAGTATGATGGTGCGACAATAGCGTTAAATGAGTTGCGAGTGTTGAAGACCCAAAATGTTGATCCCACATACATCGATAGGATGGTTCATTATTCGGTCATGGATGTAGAAAAGCTAGACTGGGAACTTGAAGAAATTGCTAAGAATGGCGAGTTCTTCACCCCGATTCCTTTGCCTGACCCAACACCTGAATAAGATACCAAATTAGAGCAGTGCATACGAGAGTATGTGCTGCTTTTTGTTTTTGCATATAATAGTGCGCCACAAAAAACTTTTTGCTTTCTAAAGAGGCATTATGATAGATCTACAAACAGATTAAAGGAGAAATAAAAATGAGTAATAAGAAAGAACTTGCCACATTGGGCAAGCATATCAAAGAGAAAACCCTTTTGTATGGTGAAATCAGCAAGCTCGGCCGTGATGAAAACGGCGACACCATTATGACTCTTCAAACCCCTGCTGGTCTACCTGCAACATTTAAGTACATGATTCCTGCCAGTGAGATTGAAGTTGAGGTCAGTCGGCCAAGCTACATTCCCTCCGCAGAAGGTGGTCCTGTTTCTGCTGAGAGAAAGAAGATGAGTTACGTATTCCTTATGGGGAAAAAGATTCCACTCGTTATTCTTTCTGTTGATGGTGATGTCGTGACTTGTTCCCGCAGTGAGGGACTCCAGCAGGTGAGAGAAAACTTCATCAAAGAGTCTGCTGAGGGAAAGGTGCTCAAGGGCACAATTACGAATTTCAGCCACCCTGGTGCTTTTGTTGAGGTGTCAGGCATCAGCGGACTTCTCACTGCTGGCGACTTTTCCACTGACTACAGTGCCGTTTCCGAATACTTTAAGCAGGGTGACACCATTGAGGTCAAGTGTAAAAGTGTTAGTCCGAAAAATGGGCGCATTTCGTGGGAGGTTCCTCAGAAATTTTCCCGCACGCAACCCATCAAGCATAACCTCGAAGCTTCGACCATTGTTTGTGGCAAGGTTGTTGGCATTCAGGCTTTTGAAGCCGGCGTGGGTGTATTTGTGAACATCGAGGCAGGTATCGATGCCCTTTGTCAGCAGCCTGAAGACATTGAGATTGAACAGGGCTCCAAGGTTGCAGTTCTGATTACCAGTATCAGCCCCGGCAAAACTGAAACCAGCACGCCTCGTGTTCGCGGCAAAATTGTGCGAGCCCTCTAAGCTGTTCAGTATACAAAATCCCTCCCTAATGGGAGGGATTTTTTCTAGCAACTTGTTTTTGCATATAATGACCCAAAATTACCCCAACTAGGGGAGATAGGGAGTTTCTATATGAGTGGGAAAAATTATGTTACTGCAACAGTGGGGAAGAAGCTATCTTTCAACTACGATTATAAACAAGTCTTTCACCACGAATTTTCGGCTCCAAAAACCATGTCGTGCGATTTGATTGTAAAAACCTTTCGAGATGCTAAGTACGCACATCTGCAGGTGCTTGGTCTTGAGGTATTGAAGTTCTTGAAAGAGTTCTGCTTTGCCACAAGAGAACAGATCGAAGCAAACCTCAAGATTAAGAAAGTGGATATGTCATGCCTTGATGAGCTTATGGACTGGTATTTGAGTCTTCGCATTATAAACTACTTCACCTTTGCGAAGTTTGATATTGGCGAGGTTCCAGAAGATGCTTTCTGTATTTTCTGTCTGGACCACGGCGCACGAGGAATTTTAACGCATTATTCAAACTCAGACCACTGGAACTGGTTTTCCTCTGACAATTTCCGAAGTACAGAACTGGTCATTAAATATCTCAGCACAACAGAAGTTTATCTACAGACACTTAAAACAAAGCGGGATGAATTGAAATTTTTCGAGCCTCTTTATGATGTGAACATTGGAAAGCGAAGCATTCGTTTTTCTGCCGGCTTCCGTATCATGAACGGCTTCACACCTAGAGATTTCATTTTGGAATCTGTGAGGAATTATGACCTGCCAATCGGGTGGCAGAAGAAAGTGGATCAACAAATTGCCCCCTTTGTGGAGCATCACTGGAAAAAATACTATGAAACGCTTCCTGTTTTCATTTTCCTTGTAGAGGATGAAGCTCAAGCCCTTGAAGTGGCAGAAATCTACTACCGAAGAACTGAGAGTAATCAGTTCCGCATTATTACAGACCAAGAGGTTAAGAAGGGCTTTAATAAAGCGGTATTTTTGAAGTATGTTCCTGCGACAGAAGAATCCCCCAATGCAACAATGGTTCCTGTTACGGCTTCGGCATTCCGCTCTGAAAAGTCGGCGTAATTTCACCTTTAATGCCGCCTAGTCTTAGGCGGCATTTTTTGTTCGATACTTTGGAAGGAGGTATTTCCTTGAACGAAAATGAAAAGTTGTCCCAAGAGGGACTTGATAAAATTAATGAACTTGGCTCCAAGGCTGGGGATATTGCAGGAAAAGGCGCAAAAAAAGCAGGCAGAGCTATAGGTAAGGGCTTAAAAAAAGCTGGTAGTACAGCAGGCAAGAAAGCTGCACAGGCAGTTGTGAAGGCCCTCCAAGCGATTGGGCAAGCACTTATTTCTCTTCTTGGTATGTTGGGGCCTATTGCCCTTATCATACTTGGCATTGCATTATTCTTCGTGATGGTTTGGAATTTTCTTGATGATAGTCGTGGGGCTGGAGAGCACCGCAATCAAGACCCTAGCATCGAAAACCCTGTTGAATACAACTCTGAATATGGGGTTTACAAAGCAACAGCACTAAATAAACCACAAGCTTTGATTGATGCTTATTACAAATACATGTCTTGTAATTCCTATGTGAAACTTGTTGACGGAGAACTCTTTACTTTTTCTGAAAACACAGAAGATTTCGCTGGGTTGGCTGATTTCCACCAGAAAGAAAACAACTTCTACCTTTCCTCGGATTTTATTTTGATGGCAGATGAAACACTCCACGATAAAAACGCATATTATCCTGAACAAATAATCAAGCCCGTCAGCCATGACATCAATGAAGATGGACAGGTTTACGCTGTTCCAATTGTCGATGAAGATGGGAAGTTTCTACCAGAGTCAACGAAGTATGATTCAAATGGGCTCCCCACGGATGAAAAGGAATCAGGTGTTTGGGATTATGGGTTTGGCTCAGTCGTGAATTATGAAAAGATGCAGAAAGACGAATATATTGTCTGTGAGTTTGAGTATTTTACGATTGACATTGATGTATGGATTCCGCCAGAGAACCCTAATGGAGTGGGTCGTTGGGTGCATAGTTCTACGGAAAAAATCTACTTAGCAGGGAAGACTTATGATGAGGTTATTGCTGAGGTGAATGCACATGATGGAGACGAAACTCGAGTAGCAGCTCCAAGTAGCAGCATGATTAGGTTTTTCCTTGGTGAGAGCATCTCTGACAGTTATGGCGCAGCCAGCACGAACCGGATATCTCTTGTTGTGAAACCTAACGACTATGAGCTTGCCGCTAGAGACTTTAATGACCCGACCCTAGCCAAGTTCTCCAATGTCAGAAACGGCACTCCTGCGAGCTTGTACCCCCTTAATGTACCTGTTTTAACATCAGCAGCAACGATGTCTGGCAGCATCACATATCTGTACGATAATTATACCTCATCAGAGCCGCTGCAAGAGGGAACAAGCAGTAGCTTCCGTGATCCTGTTAACACCCTGAATGTTGGCTCTGGCTGTGGCAGTAGAAGCCTCATCGCTGTCCGAAATGGCGAAGTTTATACCTCCGTTCCATTTTTGGAATTGGAGGAATCTGAGCCTTGGGGCTTTGAGTATTTGGATAACTACACAGAACATTATGAAACCTATATCCCTACCACTGCGCTGACTGATATGGACTTTTCGAGCCGTGTTAATGATGATATGATTTCTTTCCTCAAAGAATTGGGATTGCTGAAGCTGTATAGCGGCAACACCTTTGGCGGAGGTGGCGAAAATTACTCTGTTACCGATTTAGACATTCTTTCGAAACTAATTTCAGCAGAGGCTGGTCTAAATAAACTAGACCAGCTCATGGTTGGAGCTACATTCATGAACCGCGTTTCCTCAAGCCTTTTCCCAAATACGATGATGGAAGTTTTGCAACAGCCAGGGCAGTATGCGTGTTGGAGCAATGGACATTGGGCAGCAGCAGTACCTACGCAGTCGCAAATTGATAGTGCAAAACAGGTGTTAAGTGGAGAGTTTTCTATTCCAGCTAACATTGTGTTCCAAACCGCTGACCCTGATGGCGATGGTTCGGCATCAAATAACAATGCAGCAAACTACTATTTTAATGTCTGTCTCATAAACAACAATGGACAAGGCTTCTATACTCACTACTATGGCTGTCCGAAAAACGAATCCTTTAGCCTAACAGACAGATGGGGGAACACAACCTCTTCATCCTCAGATTCTATGATAGCTCAAGCAGAGCGGCTTAAAAACAGCACGCCTGCATCTAACCCCGACGAGTCTGTTCCAATAGTGCCACGACCTGATGATACTCCAGCAGACGAGGACAATTTTCTTTATGATGCACGGAATTTTGATGTTTTAACAGCAACGAATTTAATGCAAAAGATAGTAGAAGAAGACCAAGGCCTTTGGGAATCATTGGCTTCATGGTTTACAAGTGCAATCGATGGTGTTCAGAGCTTCATTGCCGGCATCGGAGAGGTCTTTTCATCTCCTGCAAAGGATGATCCCTGCTACGCTTATAAAGCGCATGTAAATCCGATTGACATTCGAGGCATTGTGTATCAAACCATCGCCTTTAATTTGGGAATCACATACACCGCAGCAGAAGACCTTGTTGGTGAATCTGATATTGCGCAATTTTTGTTTGTTGGAAAGAATGGCCCCACAGGAATGCTCCTTGGCTCTTATCAGATGGTTCCCGGCATCGAGTCCGTGCTGAATGGTTTTACCTCTCCAACCGCAGAAGTAGGAACGGTTATTACGGGATGGACAGAACGCAGTGGCGGCGCTGTACTTAAAACACTTCCTAATGAAGTGGTATTAGCGCTTGCCAATAGTGGAACAGTCACGGCCGTTAATAAGAGAAGCTCATATGGGCAGAGTGTCACAATTGAATGGACTGCATCTGAGAATAATCAGACTTATAAATACATTGCAACATATGGCTACTTGAGTCAAATTGATGTTACTGTTGGAATGGTCGTGAATAAAGGAGATCAAATTGGATTAGCTGGCACCCATGAGGGGGAGAACATGTTGTTTTTCTCATTCATGATTGATGGAGCATCCGTTGACCCCATGACCTATTTTTATCAGCCCGTTTTAAAATGGGTATCTGGGTCAGACTTGGTTGAAATTGCATTTTCTCAGCTCGGAAATGTGGGCGGAGCACCCTACCGCAGATGGTACTATGGTTATGACCAAGGGGCGGAATGGTGTGCAATTTTTGTCAGTTGGTGTGCAGACCAAGCAGGAATATTGGGCACAACACTCCCTAAGGAAGCAAGCTGTGGTTCTTATGTTACATGGCTAAAGGCAAGAGGTATGTTCCAGCCTGCATCATATACACCTAAGCCAGGAGATATCATCTTCTTTGATTTTAAAGGGACAGGAGCGCCGGTACATGTAGGTATTGTCGAGCGGGTTGAAAATGGACGTATTTACACCATTGAAGGGAATACTGGCGATGGCAGCTCCTATTACACTCGCAGATGTATGCAGAGAGATAGAACCCATGCCAACATATATGGCTATGGTGTTTATTCATAAACTGAAGCGGGAGAGCTGCATTATTCTTTTCCTCTTTACTATGAGGGCAGACGCATGGTTACTTCTACAAAACAAGTGTAATAGCTAAACATGGCAAAAGGGCGGCAGTTTCAAAAAACTGCCGCCCTTATTGTTAAAACTGTTATGATTCGTGGTCTAATACCCATTTTAGCAATTCTTCATAAGATGTTTTGCCAGATGCGATATCTAATATCACTTCATACAATTCTTTTTGCGTATAATCCAATTCGATACCATTCAATGCCAGCATTGTGAGCATAACATGAGTCCCAATTCTCTTGTTCCCATCAATAAAGGGATGGTTCATAATGAGGCCAAAACCCAAGCGAACCGCTTTCTGTTGGATACTTGGAAGCATTGAACGCCCATCAAATGTTTAAAAGGGCGCAGCAAGCGCAGAATCCAACAATGCTTCATCACGCAGTCCATCACGACCACCATATATTTCTATCAAATCATGGTGTAGTAAAAGGACTTGCACTTTTGTTAGCTTTTTCATTTAGCAAGAACCTCATAGGCGTCTTTGTTTTTTGCCAAAATACGATTAGAAATAGCTCTAACATCCTCATCTGGCATAGTTTGCTCTTGTTCGACCTGACTAAACTCAATCAGCAAATATCGAGGTGCATTATTTTTAAATATGATGGTAGCACCATTTTCATCAGCCAGTCGCGCTGCACGGGAAAAATTCTGGTTTGCTTCGGTTATAGAAATAATGCTATTCGTGTTAATGTTCATAGTTCATCTACCTCCTGATATTATTATATGCCAACAATAGCTAGAAAACAACCTATAATTGAAATTTTCCTCATCCATTACATTGAGAACGGTAAATTTCCGACCAAATATTTATATGGAAGGGCGAAAATATTACGTACAAGATGCTGTCATTCAAACTCCAAAGCGAGGCAACCACCTGATATGTTGATGGGATGAACCTCGAAGCACTGTTAGTCATTGTGACTGGTAGTGCCTTTTTTCATTATAGGGTATTCCGCAAATGCATCTTGCAACACCTTAACTTTTGCATACAATGAGCTAAGCAAATTTAAGGAAAAATAGGAAAGGATGTGAGAAAAATGGCTTATGATTTGTCTCTGCTCGAAGTTTCACCAGCGAAAGCAAAGCAATTTGAGCGAAAACACATTGATACTGTGGAGGATTTGATTTCGTTCTTCCCTCGGAAGTATCTTGACTTGAGAAGGCTATACAAGCTTGATGAACTGGAAGCGGACAAAATCTGCTTGTGTGGAGGAACTGTTTTCAAGAAGGTAGCCGGAAATCCCAACAAGGTAACGATTCGTGATGGTGCTGACTTTTTGAACATCACTCTCTTTGGAACCTACTGGTTTTCCAAGATTCAGGAGAAAGAGACATACTACTTTTATGGGAAGGTGACGGAATACCATGGCTACTTCTATATGAACAACCCTGTTGTTTCGGAAGATTTAGCCTCTGTACAGAAAATTCTGCCCATCTACTCAAACATTAAGGGCATGTCAACTGAGTATCTTGAGGGGAAGATCGCAGCAGCAATCTCGTTCATGCAAACACAAGCAACATTTGATGAAAAATCGGTCTTTGCAAAAACGCTGAACCTAATGAGCCATTATGAGGCGGTTAGGGAGATTCATTCTCCCGCAAAGGAAGAGACATTCAAGGCAGCAAGAACACGAATTGCGTTTGAGAATATTTATGATTTTTACGCAACTCTAAAGGCTCGTTCACGCTACAAAATGTCAGCACAGGTGCCTAATGTTCACTTCACTGTCGGCATGCAATCATTCTGCGCATCCCTTCCTTTTACGCTCACAGAAGGGCAGAGAGATACGCTCTACACGTTGTCAGATGAAATGCGAGCAGGAACTCATATTCACTCAATGATTTGTGGTGATGTGGGTTGCGGCAAAACCATTGTGGCAATTGCTTTGGCTCTGCTTCTTCGGGATAACGGCTACCAATCTGCGGTTATGGCTCCCACTCTTGTGCTGGCAAAGCAGCATCTTGAGGAGTTCCAAAAGTATTATTGTACTCTGGAAAATGCGCCTACTGTTGCCTTGCTGACAGGCGAGACGAAAAAGAAGGAACGCAAAGAAATCCTCATGGCATTAAAAAATGGGAAGATTGATGTTTTGATTGGAACCCATGCGATACTGGCCTCTGACATTGAGTTTTCGAAATTGGGTCTGACAATTGTTGATGAAGAGCACAAATTCGGTACACAGCAAAAGGTTAAAATGGAAGAGCGAAGTCGTTCTGGCGCTCATCACATTAGCCTCTCTGCAACACCCATTCCTCGAAGCCTTGCATCTTCCATCTACACCGATAAGCTCTCTGTCTTGCCCATTGAAACTATGCCTATCGGTCGCAAGCCTGTCGTCACAACAGTCGAAACTCAGGATAGTATTGTGTTTGACAAAATCTCCGAGGAAATCAAAAAGGGACATCAGGCATATTGCGTGTGTCCGTTCATTGAGGAGTCTGAATCAGAGAATTTCAAAGATGTTGCGGCCGTGAATGTCGTACTTGAGCAAATTCGCAGCTATTACAAGGCAAAGGGTTTGAGCCATAAGGCTGAGTGCATAAGCGGAGATATGAAGCAGGCAAAGATTCTTGAAACGATTGAGGCATTTGCAAAAGGTGAGTTTGATGTTTTAATCTCTACTACAATCGTGGAGGTTGGCGTCAACATCCCGAATGCAACTGCTATTGCAATTATGAGCGCCAATCGCTTCGGGCTGTCAGCTCTACACCAACTACGTGGGCGTGTTGGAAGAAAGGGAGACCAAGGGTACTGCTATTTGGTTGTGCCTCCTAATATGGGGGCGGGGAAATTGCAAATCCTCTGCCAGACCAATAATGGATTCCAGATTGCAGAGGAAGATCTGCGGCTACGTGGTCCGGGCGATATCATTGGTGACGCTCAGACAGGAGATTCTGCTGTAATTGAGTTAATCATCAAGCGACCGAAGTTGTCAAAGGCAATTAGAGACCACATTTTTGGCTAGGAAGAAGACAACCGCTGTCATTTCAGAGATAAAAACAGCGACGGGAAGGAGCATTTTATGAACATTTATGTTCAAGATTTGGTTTTCGAAACCACACGCCGCTGTAATGGCGGCAAGCATTATGGAGGGAAACTTCACCCTTGCGAACACTGTTTGCGAGGGATGCCGCAGAATGTTGTAATGACAAATGAGGTTATCCGTGCAGCCGCAAGGAGCATAACCCAAGCAGGGTGCTTGACTTTTTCTGGTGGGGAGCCTACCTTGGTTCCTTGTGTAATTGAGGAGATTTTCCATCAATTCGATGGGAAAGGGTATGAGGCTTTCTACATTGTCACAAATGGCGTTCGGTATAGCCCCAAAACGGTAGCAATCCTTAACGATGTGTATAAGAACAATCGCTACCTTGAAGCTGAAATCACAGCATTGTCTGTGAGTGTAGACCAGTTTCATGAGTTCAATTCCGAGGTCTACAACAAATATAAGGACCTGGAGTTCTTTCGTCCTGACAAAGAGTACAGCTATAAGAACTTTGAGACTATTGTTGACGAGGGTCTTGCACACGAAAATGGCATCGGAAGGAGAAACTTCAGGCCAACTATTGAAATTGATTTTCATGGCGACGAGACTTTCGACATTGGGATGCTGTATATCAACGCATTAGGCGATGTTATCCCGGGGTGTGATTTCTCATACAAAACTCAGGAAACCATTAAAATCGGCAACATTCTTGAGGAGACCTTAGAGGCCATCATTCATCGATATATCGTTGAACATGGCGAAGAAGACAAAGGTGTGAGTCGAAAGGTTTATGAGCGTCATAGCTCTGCTCAAGCGTTGAAGGAGAGTGCAGCATGAGCGAGAAAACGAAAGTTTATATTGAGATGAGGAAAACTTAGATGACAAATACCAGTACAGCAGACATCAAGCGGGACGAAATTTGCCGAGATATCCTTCGAGCGTTCGAAACAAAAGGTTGCAACCTATACACTACATTCAAATGCCCTTTTCTGAACAGAATTGCAGCGCAAAATCGAATTCCACTAACATTGATGCCTGAGAGGATATGGAAAGAGAGCAATGCTAAGCACATTTTTGTTGAGATGCTTTTTGATGAGCTAGTTGCTGAGGGTATGATCGAGGCAGTGAATTTTGAGTGGCATGAGGGTAAAGGTTATCGCACCAGTGTAGAAGCATACAAGGGTATCGCAATTTGAGGACAACACAGAGAAAGGAATGTAAAAAAATATGAAGATTAAAAGAACAGACAAATATGGTGTCAAGCACACCATCATTTTAACCAGTCAAGAGTTGGAGGACGCTCATGACGAGCATGAGTCTATCAGCAGGTGTAATGATGCTCACAGACATATTGCAGAGCATTGTGAGTATGCTGGTATTGGGCATATCCCTCATACCATCAAAGAAAACCTTGTAAAGTTGTGCGCCAAGCGGTTCTTGAGCTTAGATGATTGCAATACTTGCGAAAATGACAACTGGGAGGCAATTGTTGAGGCGGCCATCACTGAGGTCCTCCCCGAAATCGAGAAGCAGCGAGCTGCTGGACTTGATGCCATCTTTGCGACTGATACCGCACCCCAGAAGTGGTATGTTGCCTTCTTTGTTGGTGAGACAGAAAACGAATATGCACAATTTTCAACACCTATTGCAGCCATCAAAAGTCTCAAAGCCATGGCTACGGATAAAGGCGATGAACTCCTTGAAGTACATGAGTGTGATGAAAGTGAATGCCTGCCACCGAAGCATAGGGTGTATCCTTATGTCGCTGCAACATATTTGACGGAAGCGGCATGTGGCACAGTTGCTACTTGCGAGTGCAGTGTCTGCCTTACCACCTGCGAGGTGCTCAACATTGATTCCGACAGCCTGACAGAGCGAGATTTCGTTGTTTTTGAGGGTTCTGACACTAAGCATTTGGTACTGCCGGCTGACGAGGAACCTGATGCGACTGAGAACATTTTGTTCTGGCGGCGATAACGCTATACATTCTGAAAGAACTGGAACCGTAGTGCTTTTGTCACTACGGTTTCTTTTTGCTGTTCCTCCTGTTGTAGTAGACCTTTTTGCATATAGTAGGGAAAAACACAGAAAGGAAAAACAAAAACGCATATGATAGGACGCCTGTTGTTGATGGGCGAATTTACAGAGGAGGAAAAGTTTATGATAAATGTAAAAAAGAGAACGGGGGAGATTGTCCCCTTTGAGGGCACAAAGATTTTGGACGCTGTCGAGAAAGCATCTTCTGCAACTGGCTACAGTGAGGTTGCTGCCAAGGCGAGCGCAACAGCTACATACAATAGGGTATACCGAGACATTCAGACTCAGGTAGCCCCTTACAAAGAGGTCATCTCTGTTGAGGAGATTCAGGACTACGTTGAGCGGTCCTTGATGGCATCAAGTCCTGATGTTGCAAGAGCATACATTATCTATCGCTCTGAGCATGAAAAGGCACGAGTGACCGCAGGGCGTCTCATGGCGACGCTCCATGACATCACGCATAGTGATGCAAAAGACAGTGAGGTTAAGCGTGAAAATGCCAATATCGACGGAAATACAGCAATGGGTTCGATGCTGAAATTTGGCAGTGAGAGTGCAAAAGCGTATTATGGACTGAAGGTGCTTAACCTCAAGCATAGTAAGGCTCATCAGAATGGGGATATTCACATCCATGATTTGGATTTCCTCACACTCACGACAACCTGTTGCCAGATTGATCTGAAAACCTTGTTCAAAGGCGGATTTTCCACTGGTCATGGTCATTTGCGTGAGCCGAATTCCATTGCAAGTTACAGCTCTCTTGCGGCCATTGCAATTCAGTCAAACCAGAATGACCAGCATGGCGGACAGAGTATTCCGTGCTTTGATCGCGACATGGCAGAGGGTGTAAGAAAGACATACGAAAAAGAATTCCGTGTGGCACTTTCTGATATCCTTGAAACCCTCACTGGTGACGACTACTCTGATGCCATCAAGGAGATGCTTATCTCAACGAAGCACAATGGAGAGTATTGTGTGCGGTTAAGTGGTCTTTCGGATAAGGAGATTGAGAGCCTTGCATGTGAAGTTAGCAACATCGTTGGGGGCGACTTTCATTATCCCGATTATATTGTCAGCGCCGAGAAGAGAGCACTTGCTCGAACAGACCGGCAGACATATCAGGCGATGGAGGCGTTCATCCACAATCTCAACACCATGCACTCCAGAGCAGGAGCCCAGACACCCTTCAGCTCAATCAATTATGGAACTGACACCTCTCCTGAAGGTCGCTTGGTTACAAAGAACCTGCTTCTAACCACTATTGCAGGTCTGGGCAATGGTGAAACTCCGATTTTCCCGATTCAAATCTTCAAAATCAAAGAAGGTGTGAATCTGAACCCGGAAGATCCGAACTATGACCTTTATCAGCTCTCTCTGGAATGTACTGCCAAGCGCATGTTCCCCAACTACTCCTTCATTGATGCCCCTTTCAATAAGCAATATTATCAGGAGGGGAAGGCTGAGACAGAAGTTGCCTATATGGGTTGCCGTACTCGTGTCATAGGCAACATCAATGACCCTGAAAGAGAACAGACATTTGGTCGAGGAAACCTCAGCTTCACCAGCATTAACCTGCCTCGCTTAGCAATCGAATCTCGTGGCGACATGAATTCGTTCTACTTTAAGCTGGATGGGATGCTTGAGCTGGCCAAGGAACAGCTTTTGGAGCGATTTGAAATCCAGTGTCAGAAATATGTCCGAAACTACCCTTTCCTGATGGGACAGGGGGTCTGGCTTGATTCTGATAAGCTGGGGGTCAATGATTCTGTATGTGAAGTGCTGAAGCATGGCACATTATCTATTGGTTTCATTGGTCTCGCAGAAACGCTCTATGCCCTCACTGGCGCACATCATGGAGAGAGTGAAGATGCTCGAAAGCTGGGGATGGAAATCGTTCAGTATATGAGAGCTGCCACGGACAAGATGATGGATGAGACTAAGCTGAATTTCTCTCTGCTTGCAACCCCTGCCGAAGGGCTTTCTGGCCGCTTTGTCCGAATGGATATAGAGAAGTATGGTGTTATCCATGGCGTGACAGACCGTGAGTATTATACCAACAGCTTTCATGTGCCTGTGTATCAGAATATCTCGCTGTTTGACAAGGTGCGAATTGAAGCGCCGTTCCATGAGTTGACAAATGCTGGCCACATCACCTATGTTGAAATGGATGGTGACCCGATGCAGAACCTTGAGGCATTGGACATAGCTGTCAGAGCGATGCACCGAGCGGGTATCGGCTATGGAGCCATCAACCATCCTCTGGATCATGACCCTGTGTGCGGCTTCAATGGTGTGATTCATGATGAATGCCCCTGTTGTGGTCGGAAGGAAACAGAAGACGAGCCCTTTGAGCGGATTCGCCGAATCACGGGCTATTTGGTTGGCACGCTGGATCGGTTCAATACTGCAAAACGAGCAGAAGTTCGGGATCGCAAGAGTCACTCCTGAGTTTTCTACAAAAGAAAGAGAGATTTTTCTCTCTTTCTTTTTTGTGTTGGGGGTTTTTGCATATAATACCGCAAGACCAAATGCACAACCAAAATTTGGAACAATAATTAGGATAGAGGAGAAGAATATGAACCAGAACATCCAGCGGAGCCTAACCATGCACAGAGCAACCATGAGAATCATTGATGAGGCCATTTCCCAAGTCGGAGGAAATCGCAGTCTCGTTTTATCTAAGGTCTGTGAAAACCTTAGTTCCCGCAACCCTAACCCCGAGAAGTTGGCTCAGGTTTCCCAAGAGCTTGGGCTTGGAACTACGGAAAGTATCAACCATGCGATTGACCTTTACCTTGCACTGAAAGAACTCGACATCGCATAGAACGGAGGAAACATTTTGAAAAATGTGCAACCTAACATGATAATTTTGAATAATATATTCGGAGCAAATTCCCATTTTGCGGTGTTGTTGGTGAGATACAAATTTCTTGTAATTGCAGGTGGTGGCTTTACAGCGCTTACCTGTTTTGCCCTCTTGATTGTGAATATTATCAATTTCTCTAAGAGTGGCAGTAACGTCAATAAGAGGAGCATGGCATCCACGGGCATTATGGTCACGCTGGGATGTATGGCTGTCCTCGGCTCGTTTGCATCGATTTATACACTTATCATCAGCTTTATCTAGTCATTGCCATTGAAAAATCCTGTCCTTTCGGGGATGGGATTTTCTTTTTGCATATAGTAGGCATAATCGGGATTCTTTCTATTGGAAAGAATCTTTTGTTAGGAGGATTTTTTTGTGACAATTCAAGATGTGAATCAGCAAATTCAACGTATTGCCAGTGATTATGGCAAACACAATGATTTAGATAAAACTCTATCAGAGACAGCGGCACTTTTTTGGCAGTTGTTTCAGCGTGATGATTTTTGGGTTATAGCAGAACGCTCCATCACAAAAGAGGATATAGAAAACCGTGCATTTCATCCTGTGGTTTCTAAGTTCAATGACAATAACTCACAGGCGTTTTTGCGCCTATTTTCTCATAGGGATATTGCGGTTCAATATGCTGCAACTCTTGGGAAACCGAAAGAAGCATGTTTGAAAATTTCTGCTATCGAATTAATACAGATTGCAAAGTTCTATTTTTTAAGTGGAGCTTATGGCATTCTGCTTAACGATGGTGAAACATGGACAACTCTTTCGCTTCCTGCATTCCTGAAAACTGTTCTGACACAATTACTTCAAACGGATGTGCATTATGATGAAGAATACGTATCTCTTATTACCCTCATCAATATGATCCGGCAAAATGAAACACATCGAATCAACTATACCACTGACCAAGGAACATATTATTTTACACAGGCAGATGTTGATGAGAACTCGTTGCCTGCATCATTTTCTACTTTGTTTAAGATTCCTGATGATGGCACGCTTGAGGTAGATATTGAGGAGCTTACTTTTACAGGAACAGGGGAGAAGCTCCGCAGAATTATGTCCGAGATGGAAATTGATGAAAACCTGTGTGGTGATACGTTCTCCCACTGCAACGAAACTGCGGGAAGGATGCAGAGTAGATTCCCTCTACCCACTCCAAACATATCGCTATCTTTCACTCCTATTGATGCAGAAATATCCACAGATAGTGAGGATGGCGAGATTTTTATTGATATGAATGTCGCTGAAGGCGACTCATGTGATGAACTACTTGATGATGAAAATGCTGATACAGTATTTCCCGTACCAGAACTACCCAAGTTGCCCAAATTGCCGAAGATAAAGGTAGCGCATCTGGTGAAAATCTTGATACCCCTCGTTTTGGTGCTTCTTCTTGTGGCTAAAGTCTTTTCTCCAATACAGGTTTTTGGCCGGATGCTGAAAGGTCAACAATACAATGAGGCAGTCCGATATTATCAGCAGTCTGTTCCTGAAGCAGTGATGGACAAATGCCGGGATGCAACCCAAGCGGAGATTGAGAAGATTATTTTTGATTTTGCATATAATAGGTTTGCGTATGATGATTGTGTTATTTATTTAGAACAATTATCGGCCATTGCGTCTGATGCCGCAACCTCTGCAAGCAAAGAGCTAGAGGCATTGAGAGCTTCAAAATTCTGCTATGGAAAAGGGCTAGAAGCGTCATCTACAACAGAAAAATTGACTTTCTGGAGAGACGTTATCGAGTCCGATGCAGAGAATTATGATGCTGTACAGAAAGATATCGAATCGAACCAAGAAGCCTATCTGACGAGCGGATTGAATGAAATCAGTGAGCTATTGGGTAAAAATGCTTTTTCTGAAGCTGGTGCAAAACTTGAGCTGTTGAGATATTGGTATCCAAATGATGTTGGTCTAAAAACAATGGAGGCTTCCATTACCCTACACGAAGATAAATACAATGAAGCCCTATCTCTGAAAGAGGGGGATTGGACGTATCCCATCAAAATCCTTGATGCAAAAATCGTTCCCGCAACTGGTGATAGTGCATGGAAAAATATCAGAGTTGTTTGGGAGAATACTTCAGTCAGCGAAATTTCCGAAGTGCATTTCCATGTGCGCCCTGTTGATAAGTATGGGGAGTTCCCTTCATGTGAAGAAAATGGGTATTCACTATTTATCGCAAAGGACGTTGGACCGTATGTTATGGGAGAGGGAACACCCTCAGACAAGTGGCAATGGGTTCACGCATGGAAGAGTGGGTCGATTGTTGATTTGTCCATTGAAAAAGTCGAAATCATCTATTCTTCGGGAATAACAGCGATAATTTCCTCTCCTGAGAAAGTTTTTTCAAAATTTTATTGAAAATTATTTTGATGGATTTCTGAGGCCGTTTTCTTGTAAATGCAGAAAACAGAAACTTTTGTTCGAAGAAATGAGCGGTGCAGACTGAGGCGAGAAAAATATTTTTCAATTTGCCCTTGCTTTTTAAAATTTCACGGACTAGGTTTATGGTGTAGGGGAGAGCAGGACAGTGGCCAGCTACCGCCGCCCGATTCCCCCTCATCCTTTTTCTTTCTTTTCCTTTTTGCGGCCGGTCGATTCGGCCGGCCGCACATATCCGAGCATAGCGCAGTTTGGTAGCGCACCTGCTTTGGGAGATTCTTCCGACTTTTAATTTGGTATATACAGTCGCTTTGCTGAGATGAAGTAGAAGAATGCAGGCAGATGGATGCGGGTCGCACTATGGGATTTTCTCAGTCCCATACCATGCTTGACTGTATCCAGCTTAGGGAAGGTTCGTAAGAGCTGTTACCTCCTGCTTCGGCAGGAGAGAGTTATACTATAAATTTAAAAAAAAGGGTGAGGAAATGTCCATCATCTACATACTCAGCAAGCGTGGAAGGGCTTTGATGCCAACCAAGAGATGCGGACATGTCCGGTATCTCCTAAAACATGGCAAGGCTATAGTCGTCAACCAGATGCCTTTTACAATAAGACTCAAGTATGAAACCAGCGATGAAACGCAACCCTTAATTCTTGGTATCGACCCCGGGCGCACCAACATTGGTGTCTCCGTCGTTACTGAAGCTGGTGAGTGTGTATTCTCAGCGAACACAGAGACAAACAATAAAGATGTGCCCAAGCGCATGGCAGAGCGCAAAGCTCACCGAATGGCATCTCGCCGTGGTGAGCGCCTTCGTCGGCAGCGCAGAGCCAGAAACAATGGTACATGCTTTGAGACCAGAGAACGCATCCTCCCGGGGTGCAAGGAGCCTATCACCTGTAAGAGCATCAAAAACTCCGAGGCGAGATTCAATAACAGAATGCGCCCGGAGGGATGGCTAACGCCTACAGCAAGGCATCTACTGGAGAGTCATTTAAACCTTATAAGCAAGCTCGAAAAGATTCTACCCATCACCTCGGTGGTGGTCGAGCTCAATAAGTTTGCTTTCATGGCCATGGATAACCCCAACATCCAGAGGTGGCAGTATCAGCGAGGCCTCCTCTATGGCAAAGGTAGTGTGGAGGATGCGGTGTTCGCTCTTCAGGATGGGCATTGCCTGTTTTGTGACCATGAGATAAAGCAATACCATCACCTTGTGCCGAAGTCCAAGGGAGGCAGTAATACATTACCCAATATCGGTGGCTTGTGTGAAGAACACCATACCCTCGTTCATAAGGATGAGGAATGGACAACGAAGCTGGCCGACCTGAAGGAGGGCATCAACAAGAAGTATGGTGCTTTGAGTGTGCTTAACCAGATTATTCCGTCACTGGTGAACGAGCTGTCTGTCAGATTTTCTGATAGCTGCTTTGTCACCGACGGCAGAAGCACTAAGGGCTTTCGAGAGGAGTGCGGCATCGCAAAAGACCACTATCTTGATGCATTCTGTATTGCTTGTTCAGTTCTAGGCAAGGTATCTCCCCAAACCCCTGACAGCCACTTCTACCTGCGCCGGTTCCGGCGACATGATAGGGCGGTGATTTCAATGTTGGGCGAACGAAAGTATTACTTGGATGGCAAATTGGTCGCTCGCAACAGGCATAAACGCATAGAGCAAAAGACTGACAGCTTGGAGGAATATCTTGCAGCTAACCCTAATGATGTAGGTAAATTAGTCGTTGTTAAGGGTGGTGCCAAATACAAAGACCCCAAGCGCATTCTCCCCGGGGCCATCTACATGGTCGGGGGTAGGAGGGTGGTACTTCAGGGGCGCAATGGCAAAAACAAGAATGGAAGTCCAAAGAGCCTGATGTTTATAGGGCAGAAATCATATGTTGCTCCCCAAAAATGTACCTTTGTGCACTGTGGCAGAGGCTGGCAGTTTATCTAGGCTCGCTTCAAGATAGGGCGTATTTACGTTATCACCTTAGGAAAAGCCCCTTAATGTACGTTACTTTTTTGCTATCAGTTTGGCTGCTGGCAGCAAATGCGCTGGTGTAGCTCAGTTGGTAGAGTGTCTGCCTTGTAAGCAGATTGTCGCAGGTTCGATCCCTGTCTCCAGCTCCAGCCAAAAGCCCCTCAACAGAAAATGGTAATTTGTTGGTTTCGAATCCGCTGTTGGATGGTCGATGGCCGTTGTTTGAATTCTTAGCTTTGTAAAAGATGTTGGTGGATAAGCATCTCCATGCCTCATAAGGATTTGTTCCCCTTGTGATATTGTGGTTCGGCGAGTGCTTCGCCTGATTCCACCATTCCTTTCTAAATGATGCAGAGTAGAGCAGTGGTAGCTCAGCAGGTTCATATCCTGCCATGTCGTGGGTTCGAACCCCACCTCTGCAACCATAGGTCTCGCCACGCCTCTTAATAATGCGTACCATGGTGGGATCGCCCGAAAGGGTTCATCGTTTCTGGCGGAGCCAACAGCAAGTCCAGCAATTGTGCCATGATTTGGTAAGTGCTATGTTCTGGCGTCACATGTTGGCAATTGGTTCCGACCAATATGCGGGTGTAGCTCAGTTGGTAGAGCAGCAGCCTTTTAAGCTGTTGGCCGTGGGTTCGAACCCCACCACCCGCACCATTTTTCAAGCAACTAAATATGGATAGGTGTGCCGAATTGGTGAAGGCAGCGGACTGTAAATCCGTGACATCAGAAACGTTGGAGGTTCGAGTCCTCCTCTATCCACCACTCGCCCTGATAGCTCAACTGGATGGAGCAATAGATTTCTACTCTGTAGATTGCGGGTTCAAATCCTGCTCAGGGCTCCATTTGGAAGATTGACCGAGTCTGGTAAGGTGCCGGATTGCTAATCCGAGGTCTGCGGAGACGTAGCGATCAATAACTCACCACCTACGCTTCAATAAAGGGTGGGGGCCTGTGGAGGCATAGGCTCTGATTGACTACCCTAAGGTCTACGAGACCTACGTTATATGAGAATGTATAGTCACCCACGGATGTATGTTCTAGTCTGTGGCTCTGAGGTGTGGTGGAATTGGTAGACACATCAGATTTAAGCTCTGCTGTCTGAAAAGGCGTGCCGGTTCGAGCCCGGCCTCCGACACCAAAGAGCCATGGCTTCGCAGTAGAAGCCAATATTTCCAAGCATAGTTCAGTTTTGGTAGAACACCCGACTGATAATCGGGAGGTCGTAAGTTCGATTCCTGCTGCTTGGACCATTTCCTCAAAAATGCTTTTTGCATATAATAGACGGCAGGGAAAAGACCTGCTTCATGGCCGTGTGGCTCAGATGGTTAGAGCGCCAGCCTGTCACGCTGGAGAGCAGGGGTTCGATTCCCCTCATGGTCGCCATAAAACACAACCATCACAAAAGAGAAGGGGGGGGAGAAAATATGCAGTGTGAGAAACACCAGTTCATTCACATTGTATCTGACACAGAGGACGGAATCGCTGAGGCAGAGCGAATTGTTCATTGGTGTCCTCAATGCGGTGCGCTTAAGGTAACGAAAGCCTATGATGGACATATCAGGAGCGAAACTGTTAGCGCTCCCGAGTGTCTATCTGACCGAGGCTGAGTAGCCTCAAATCTGGGATTATAGCTCCAATTGGTAGAGCGGCGGGTTGAAGTTCCGTGCGTTAGAGGTTCAAGTCCTCTTGATCCCACCATTTGCATCATTGGTGTTTAATTGGTAACACGTCAGTTTTCCAAACTGAAATTAGGGGTTCGAATCCCCTATGGTGCTCCAATCCAGCGAAACAAGCAATTTTGCGGAGATGGCGAGTTTTCGGCATGAGCGCCATCATGTCATGCAGAGTGAATGGGTGGGCTGCATGACAACATAATGCGGAGTAGTGTAATGGTAGCACATAAGGCTATATCTTTTAGAGCAGGTTCGAATCCTGCCTCCGCACCCGATGCGAGTGCTGTCTGGTGACAGATGCCGGAGATGTGGGTTCAATTCCTACCATTCGCTCCAGCAGGCGCATGACGACTCCTGATGATATCTACAGGGAGTTAATCTCTCCAAGAAAAGGGGTAGGGGTTGCAAACCTTGCTACCATAATTACTGGAGAGCTAAATCATGTGTTCTGTGCCAACGGCTAGAAATGGCTGTGAAAAAAGCATTTTGCGACTAAGGCTTTTCCATGAGTTGCAACCACACCCTAGTGGTTGACGAGATGGTTTGCGGTGTAGCGGTACGTAACGTGACCCGATGAAGTCGTGACGGAGATTTTTTCTCTGTGCATAAGTGTCTTGGCTCTGAAGTGACAAGGGATGGCACATTGCGAAAGCAAAAGAGGTGGTTCGAATCCGCCCTTAGCCATGACACTTAATTTTATTTGGCGCTGTAGACGAATTGGTTAGAGTCACCGCCCTTTCAAGGCGGGGTTTGTGGGTTCGAGTCCCATCAGCGTTACCAGCGGAGCCGGTCTAAGGGCTAAGGAGAATCGACTTTGTGTGATAGGCGCTAGGAGAGTAATGAGCCAATGGGAGTTTTTGCAGAACAAACAGAGGAAACAGCTCTCGACAAACAGGAGTAACGGACCTCTTCTGTGTGCTGAAGCCAGTTGATGAAAAATTAGTGTTATAGGGCCGAGCGGTCTTCGGAACTGCAAAATTCGAAGCCGTGGTTAAATGGAGCACGTACTCGTGTCCTCCGCACCATGATTGTAAGCTCTTTTGCGATGTGGTACAATTGGAAGTATTCTGCCCTCGTAGGGTGGAGGTGTCGGTTCGAATCCGGCCATCGCAAGGCTAACAATCTATTTGAGAAGTGAGGAACTAAAAATGAGTGCAAAGAAAGCGACAGACGAACCCAAGTGCGACCGTTGCGGACAGGTACTAAACCCCCGCTACAACTTAAACCCCGGGATCATGACCTCCAAAGCCCCTTGGCATAGGGATATGCCTTCGAAAGCTGCTGTCTGTGGTGACTGCGCTAAAGAACTGAGTGATCTCATTGATAAGTGGTGGTTAAAGGTGGGGAGGACAAAGTTCGACGAGAGAAATTCTGCAAACAAGAAATAGTATGCCGGAATGGTGAAACTGGTAAACACACTAGACTTAGAATCTAGCGAGAGGAATCTCATTGTCGGTTCGACTCCGACTTTCGGCACCATCGCAGAATTATGGGGACACGGTTGCACAAAATTTGCTAAAATCAACACAGGTGCATCAGTGTCCCTTTTTTGCTGCCCATTTCCGAAAAATCGTTTTTGCATATAATAGCATACTCTAAAATTTGAGGGCGTAGCTCAGTTGGTAGAGCGTCTGGCTGTTAACCAGAATGTCGCAGGTTCGAGTCCTGCCGCCCCCGCCACAGTGTCGGCATATCACTTAAGAATATGCCATTATGCGCCTGTCTCTGGGAGAGGAGTTGGTCTGCAAAACCGGCTATACTGGGTGAACTACTCATGACTGAAGCCACGAGCTTCTTGTTTCAGCGACCACCGCCTTCCCATGAGAGGTCTTACACAGTCTCCACAAGCGTTAGGTTTCGACAGTCCCTGCCGTACCACGAAAGGTTTACATTGCTTTTTGTATCGCAAACCCCTCATTTCTAATATTTATCGCAGCATTGACATCTCTATCATGCTTGGTTCCGCAACCTGCACAAGTCCATGTCCTATCTTTGAGCATGAGTTCATTATTAATGTAGCCACAGCAATGACAAAGCTTACTTGATGGGAACCACTTATTTATCTTGATGAGCAGCTTCCCCTTGTCTTCTAGCTTGTAGCCAAGGAAGGTACGGAACATCCCAAAGCCATTGTCCGCTGTTGCTTTACCAAGTCGCAGTGTCCGAGATAAGTTTCGCAAGTCAAGATCCTCTACGCACACTGCATCATAGGAATTGGCTATCTCCCTACTAAGTTTGTGACAGAAGTCCTTTCGCTGGTTTGCGACCTTCTCATGGACAGCAGCAACCTTTCGCCGCTGCTTTTCTTTGTTGGAAGAACCTCTTGTCTTGCGTGAAAGCCTTCTCTGTTCCTTTGCGAGCCGCGCCTCCATCATGCGTAAAGCATGTGGTGGCGTAGCATAACTACCATCAGAGAATACAGCAAAGTCATGGCTGCTATAATCAATGCCAAGTGTACGTTCTATAGTCGGTTTGGTTGCCGGCACAGGAGTGGCGGGAATGGCAAGCTTCAGCACACAATAGTAGTGGCCACAAGCTGTCTTGCTGACAGTTGCACCCTTTATGATAGCGCCCCTTGGCAATGGGCGATGCAACTTCGCTTTTACCATCCCCAACTTTGGAAGCTTTATCTGTGTATCGACAATGGCAATATTATTGTTAGTAATGTTGGTGCTGTAACTCATTCGTGAAGTCTTGCGGCTCTTAAATTTCGGTTTCTCCGCCTTCAGCGACCTGTTGAAGAAGTTTGAATATGCTGTTGCCAATGCAAAGGCGCTGTTCGATAATGCAAATTTATCTACTTCGCAGAGCCATGGGTATTCCTTCTTTAGCACTCGTGTACAATGATTATCTAACCCAATCTTTCCGGCAAGCTTTTCTCCGGCATTATGCGCCTTTTGCTGCTTATCGAGCAGATTATTGTATACAAAGCGAACGCAGCCGAAAGTTTTGGTGAATGATATGCACTGATCTTCTGTTGGATAGATGCGGTATTTGAAGCCACGATGCTTGTACGTTATTTTAGTTTTCTCTTCCAATTGGATACACCTCATCTTTCGCCATTTGTCTGCTGTTCATTAGTTTTCATAGGTTATTGTATGCAAGAAAGAAAATAATGCCTAACTCATGACTGAAGGCATAAGAATGTGTCACTATGCACACATCCTTCGTTCACGGAGCCTAAGCCATCACATTCGCTCTGAAAAGTCGTCGCACCCACTTTGTTGGGCTGCTCGTTTTTCGTCTGTCATGCCTCGCTCACCTTCACGGCCAGTCGCCTAAGCCCTTACGACTTCACAAAACGACTAAAATGTCTCTGACATTTTGTCATTTCGTTCCGCTACAGGTCTTAGTCTCCTTGCTCAGGTGCTCGGCGCTTCGATTCTGCGTTTTGTCTTAGTCACCTACTTACGGATGTTTTGCATTTCTTTTAGGTTGTATCTCAGAGAGGGAGTCTGGCTGCCTAAAGTAGCTGGAAGCCCCACCCATAGCTGAAGGCTCGGGTGGGGTAGGGTTCACTCTCGGAATGGTGGTTCGATTCCATCTACCTCAGCCATTCGTTTGGAGGTTCTCTATGCAGGCAATACTTCTCCCGATTAAGCCTGAGTTCGCTCGAAAAATCCTCACAGGAGAGAAGATGTTTGAGTTTCGAACTCGTATCGGCAGAAAGCCCGTTAGTAAAATCTACATCTACGCAACCGTTCCTGTAAAAAGAGTTGTTGGTGAAGCAATCGTTGAAGAAATACTTAGTGGTTCACCTGATGACATCTGGGAGCAGACAAGGCTACAAGCTGGAATCAGTGAGGCCTTTTTCAGGCAGTATTTTTGTGGTAGGAAAGTAGCATTTGCCTACCATTTGGTAGAGGTGTTCAAATATGAGCATCCTTTGGCGCTGGAATGTTTCGGCATGTCCAAAGCGCCACAATCATTCGCCTATATGAGCGAAAAAAATAAAGTTGGAGGATATGTGAAACGCTATGTTTTTAAGAAAGTACAAGAAAGAACTGGAGAGCATCCTATTGTCAAGTGAATCGAAGGAAATAAAAGCGATGAAGCTTTTCGACTTGAGGGATTATGCCTGTGCTTCTCTTTTTGCTAAACGATGGGCAGAAAGCGAATTGCATCAAGCAATTAAAAGATTTCTCAAAGAGAATAGTCTCAGCATTGGTGGACTGCTCGATTGGCAGAAGGCACAGTGAGTATTTGGAGGAATGGCTGAGAGGCTTAAAGCACCAGTTTTGAAAACTGGAGGCGGTAACACGTCCGTGGGTTCGAATCCCACTTCCTCTTCCAATATGCAGCTATAGCTCAACTGGATAGAGCACTCGATTACGAATCGGGAGGCTGAGGGTTCAAATCTTTCTGGCCGTACCAAGTCATTGCGCCTAGATTGCTGTTGCAATTAGATTAAGTCTTCTTTAATAGCGAAAAAACTTGGTTCAGCAAGGAATTTAGAACCTCTGAATTAACTTTTCTTGATGAATTAGTGAAAACATACATGGTGGGTATAGCTCAGTTGGTAGAGCAACGGTTTGTGGTACCGAAGGTCGGCGGTTCGAGTCCGCTTATCCACCCCAAAAAATGACATATGCGTCCTTAGCTCAATTGGTAGAGCATCCAGCTCATAACTGGATTTATCTGAGTTCGAGCCTCAGGGGACCCACCATCTCCCCATCACAATGGTCTAGTTGTCTTACATCTTGAAAAGATGTAAGGGCGGCTTGCAACGCAGGGGAGGCATTATTTAATATCGTCCGCAAGAAACCTCCCGCCTCTAAGCCGCAGCGTAGGCAGTGAGATGAATTAGAAAACATATAAGTCGCTACTGGTTTTGCCAGTGGCGACTTTTTTGTTTTAGCTACTATAGTCTGTGGTCTACGCCACTGACAGAATGGTTTGTTTTCCTTTATCCTAAGGAGATAGATACGGAAGATAAATGAAAAGGTTTTCCGAAAGGTGATTCTTACTTCATAAAACATTTCACAAAGAAATGTTTTCAATTCTTTGCGACAGTTCCTCCATGTCCATTCAGAAAGTATAATTAACCTATAAGGAGCGATGATACAAGTGGACAGACAAGAACTGGCAAAAGTAATCGGACGAAATTTGAAAGAATACAGGAAAGCGAAGGCGCTTACGCAGGATGAGGTTGCAGAGCAAATGGGTATAAGCGCATCATTCTATACAAATATTGAGCGAGGAACCCGATTTCCGGGTGTTCATCTATTATACAGGCTTGCGAAGGAATTTGATGTCGATATTGGAAGTCTATTTTTGAAGGGTGAGGATGATGGCTCTCTGGACAATATCCTTTCGATGCTTTATGATAAACCTAGTGATTTCATTAGGTCAATGGAGCGACTGGTGCGAGTGAGTGTGGAAGAGTTTTCGGACAAACTATAAGAAAAAAGAATGAATTTTTGATTCGTAATGGAGTTGACTATATGGGATTAGATGGAAACACCCGGAAAATTATTGAAGAATTATATGAAGAAATGTTTCCACTGCTGTTTTCTTACGCAAACAGTTCCCTCTATGAGCCATCACTGGCGGAAGAAGCAGTTCAAGAAACTTTCAGAATCGCCTGTGCCAAAGCTAACGATTTGATGGCGAGCGAGAATCCAAATGGCTGGGTTATCAATGTGCTGAAAAATGTGATGAAAAATATGAATCGAAGACGAGCCCGTCTCAGCAACCTATTTGTATCTTCACTTTTGCTTGATGAACGTCTTGTTTTTGAATCGCAGGACGAAAGGGAACTAGATGTTCTGTACTCCGACCTGATAGACAAGGACGACTATGAGCTTCTGAAACGGGTCGTCCTCAAGCGCTATTCAATGCTGGAAGCCGCTAATGAATTAGGCATTACTGTGGAGGCGTGCAAGAAACGAGTGCAGCGAGCAAAGACTAAGTTGAAAAATATTTTAGAAAAAATGGGTGATGACTTGTCCCCATAATGGGTCGAGCGTACATATGTAGGTGAAGGAGGTCTTGAAATGCCCTATCCCAACAGTGAAAAAAGGGACTTTTCAAAGTTTGATGAGATGGCCACAGATGTGTTAGAGCAGCTGTTGCGGCAGGATTTCGAACTAACAGAAACTGATGAGACAGATATGGATGCCATTTTATATATCATGGAGGTGGTGGCGAAGCGAAAGAAGGGCAGTATTCCTGATACCAAAGCCTCTTGGACTTCATTCCTAGAAAACTATGTCCCGAGTGAAGAACAGGACGTTGAAGCAGAGAACACTATATGCCTTAACAAAAATGACGAGATACAAAAGGGTGCAATAAGCACGCCTTATCAGAAGATGCGACCGTCTTTCAGAAAAGTAATATATGCTGCTGCAGTGATAGCGATTATGTTCGTTCTGATGATTGGTGCCCAAGCGCTAGGAATAGACGTGTTGGGCGCACTGGCGACATGGACTGATGAAACATTTAACTTCCAATCGATTGGGCGAGGCTCCGACTCAGGAGTTAAGTCCGCTCTTTCCTTGGATAATGATGTGCAGCTAGCTTTCAGCAGTAATTTTCCTGCGGAGTTGCTACCGACTTGGATTCCTGAAGGATATGGAATATTAGAATCCAAGTCAGTCTCTAACAGTTTTGGCATAGTAATTAAATGCTCCTTCATAAATGGCGACAAACAGACGTTTTATATCCAATATGATTACTTTGAAGACTCGGCGGACTTAGACCAGCAAGTATATGAAAAGGATGCTCAGCAGGTCGAAATATATTGTAACAGACAGTGGGAATTCTATATCTTTTCAAACATGAATGATTATACTGCAACGTGGTCTGATGGGAAGATGTGCATGAGTATAATTGGTTGCAATTCCGTCGAAATAATTAAAGGGATAATTGATTCTTTGGGAGGAAATTAAAATGATTAAGCGGAAAATTTCAATGGCACTCGCAATAGTGCTTTTGCTTGGATGCATGGTTATGCCAGTCAGTGCGACCACAGCAAGCAGCAGGGCTAGTTTATACCTGTCGACATATCGGGCGCTAGTTTCTGGAGCATCAGGGAAACTTGAGATTGGCTATACTGTCGGTTCTGGTAGCATAATGACTTCAATCGGTGTCTCAGAAATTAAGATATATAAATCGAATGGATCTCTTATGACAACAGTGACGGGAACAACAAGGAATGGCCTACTAGCAAGTAATACAGATTTCCACTCCGACGTTTACACATATTATGGGACGGTAGGAACTTCATATTATGCGGTGGTGACGGTTATTGCCACATGTTCTGGCGGCTCGGATATGCGCACCATTACAACAAAAACTGTAGCCATCACTAGATAACCAAGACAGCTATATGCAAAACCAGCACAAAGCATGCAAATGGGGTTTTACCCATTTGCATGCTTTGTGTTTTCTATGTGAAAGTATTGAAAAGTGTTAATTACTATGAACGCATCTCATATTATTTATATTTTGAAAATGCTTGTCCCCTTATAATGGAATTGGAACATATATAGAGTAGAGGCAAGCAATTTTGCAGAAAAGGAGTTCAAAAAGCGTAGCTTGCACTGTGTAGAAAAATCTGTTAATGTAAGGAGAACGTAGAAATGAAAAAGTGTCGGAAAATTATTAGTATTGTTCTTGTTTTGGTGTTCTTGTTTTCTTCAGTAAGTGCCTTCGCAATGGCTCCACAAAGGAGAATGGAGCAAATTCAAGCACTGGCAGAAAGTTCCTCTATCACTGAGGTAAAGGAATTATTGCGGACTATGTCGATGGCAGAATTAGATGCTCTCATTAGTGATATTGCAAGCAAACCGCAGTTGAGTTTTTCTCGTACCGACGTACTAAGAGGCCCGGGCGGGGCCAAACCATTTGAATTGGTGGTTGCTTGGCTGGCTGCGGCTCAGGTATTGAGAGTGGCCGGAAACCCGTGTGTAGCAAACCTAATTGAACATTCAATTGATGGCATAAACTATTTTGAAACAAATGGCGTTTTTGCACCAAAGATTAAAAGCACATCTTCATATCGTGCATGGACTCAATGGGGCGCAACTGGACCAATCATTTTCACAAGTTCTGATAACTTAGATTTATTTCTGTCCCTTCATAAAGCGAATATATCTCTTGTAAGTAGTGGTAGTAATGGGGCCCGAGTTAGGGTCAGTGACACATTCAATTTTGAACTTTCGGGGTTGAGTGGTTTTTCACTAGCTTCAATTGTAAATGATTGGGGATGGCTCTGTCAAAACGCAGGTGTGTTGACTCCAATTAGTGTTACCATAGATTTTAATGCTTAAGCACTGACAAAAATAACAGGTGATTTTGATGAAAGACTTTAAACTGGTCGTGGTATTTGCTGTGCTACTTTTGCTTTCTGCTTGTGCAGGGCCTAGTGACTGGTACAATGACGAGTTGCCAGAGGATTATGAAATTTGGCGGCTCAATGCAAGTGAAATTTTACTGTGTAAACGTATAGGAGAAACACAGGGATTAACAGTTATACGTTCGTATGTTTTCGAAGCCGCCTATAGTGAGGACTATATTTTTGTAAAACAGGTCGAATCGAAAGAAGTAGTTCAAGACACTGGGGCGCACAATTACTTTATAATCAATATCTTGACTGGAGATGTTAGTGGCGCTTATACAAGGGAAGAATTTGAAGCATTAGACATGGTTATAGGACTGGAAACTTTTCCTGAGTGGAAAAATGTAACGAAACGACCAGGCTAATAGTGATTGATTTTACATAGTTACCAGTGCTTCAGTTTGTGAATTCAATGTGGCATCTGCCTATTTTAGTGATGGAAAATGGAAGTATTTCTGCATATTGTAAAAAATGGTAGCATACCACATATTTGAAATAAAGGCAAAGAGGTGTAGAGAATAATTCTCTGCACCTTTTTGTTTTGAGAGCAGTATGAAAAATGGTTCTTCAATCCAAACTTTCTTCAGAATACCTGTCCCTATTTCGCACAGCGGCGACATATATTCTATAGAGACAAGCGATTCTAATAAAGAAGTTACAGATAAAGCACTGCTTGTCAATTCTAAGAAAGAAGGAATTAATTATGAAATCCGATTTTGTATTGCGAACGCTAAAAAACACTGATGGCTCAAGCACATTAGCAGTTATCTATGATGGCGAATATATCTTTGAGGAGAAAACTTCCGTATTGCTTGAAGATTCTGAGGGGAAATGCTTCCATGGAACGATTTCCAGTGAAGACACAAGTGCGTTGTTTGGTCCGCTATCTGCGGACACCCTCTATAGACTCTCACTAGATGGGGCGAGATGCATGCAGACCAGTATTCAGGTAAACAATGATGGAAGTACATTTAAATTTCCCCAGCCCTTGCCTGATGAGATCCGTGCTGATATCACATCTGTTGCACCTAGAGCAGCAGCGGCAGTGACATATACAGTGCATGCTTCCGCCAGCTCAGCATCCGTGGGGTCCTTTCCGAGCCTTTTTAAGGCGATTGAAAAAGCCAGAACCACGGGGAGTGGGGCCGTGGTGAAGCTAAGCGGTAGTGAAGTCTATCGGCATCAGCAGGCTGGTCGTCTTTATAAGTATCAGTTCACAGCGGCATATGGGTATATCCAATCTACCGATACCTCAGGTATAAATAGCTGGCTCAATGGTTATCTTTATACTTACCTTATTAATTCGTCTGATGCAACTGTTTATGGATGCAACTATAAAATGGGGAAGGGTACACCTAATGCATGGGCGTTAGAGCCAAATAGCGGAGGCTATTATTATCAGTATAATGTTGCTGGTTCAACATATAGAAAAATATCAAAAAATGTTTTATTGACTCAGGCAAGATTTAAGCCGTCACAGGGGACAATGAGCTTTAATGCCTACATTTTCTGCACCTATCAAAACTCGAATATATCGGTTGATTTGGGTATTATGTCTGATGGTAATGGACAATGGAAACCTTGCACATATAGCGCCAAAGCAGGGGGAGGGGTTCAGACAGGGCCTGTTATTTGCACATCTACCTTAAATAGTAATGGAGAATATGTTGCTGACTCTGACGTTGAAATTACGGTTTCTTACGTAAATGGGAAGATAGATCTTTCGGTTAAACGGTTAAAAAATGGAGCCGTTACCACCCTAAGCGTTTCGCATGCTGCTATCACCAGTGCAAGCAACCCCTGTCTTGTATCTTCTGTATCATATGTCCCTGATCGTAATGGCAAGACCCCTGATTTTAGATGTGATGGATATCTCAAAAATGTTATTCAGACAGAATCTAAATTATACAATACAGCAGGAACAGCGACTAATTTTTACTCGACCTCATCTACCACACAGTATTCCCTATGCTACAACACTGATTGTTGCACATTGACCACAGGGACTAATAAGGATACAATCGACATTTTCTACGACCGAGCATATCGCACATAATACGCAATAAAGCTTTGAAGGGGGTCTTGACTTGGTTCAAGACCCCTTAAGGTAATGTGTGACATAGTGGCGATGTGTTAGCGCCATAAATAATACAACTTTGACAAGGAGAATAAATGAAGTGAAACAGCGCATTTACTACTTGGACTCTCTAAGAAGCTATGCTATTGCTTTTGTAGTCATGCTTCATTGTGTAGTCCCATTTTTGACAAATACTTCTTTGATTGGCAGCACTACATGGAAATTGAGCCTTTTTCTGAATGCTGTTTGCAGAGCTGGAGTCCCGCTGTTTTTTATGGTTAGCGGCTTTCTACATCTATCGGCTGAGGAAGAAGGCGGGATGTTTGCCTTTTATAGGAAGAAATTGCCAAGGCTGATCACGCCTCTTTTAGCATGGAACCTGATTTACTATGTTGCCAACACATTATTATTCCATCAGGAGAAGCTCCATATTTCTGTTTTTTTAAATCACTTGGTCAACCGAGGAAGCGAGTATCACCTGTGGTTTATGTATACTTTAATCAGCATATATCTGATTATTCCGTTTCTCAAGACAATTGCAAAAAAGCTTCCCCTAAGCCATGTAGTGATTTTGTTTTTAATCGTTATATTTCCTGGAACAATACGCACACTTGTGAATAATTCGTTGCCAATATATGTATATCTTTTTGACCCTCTTTTTGAAGGTTATATTGGATATTTCCTCTTGGGCTATATTTTGGGGAAAATGGACATCTCAAAAATGAAATTGTATCTGTTTTCGCTTGGAATTCCTATAGGCATTGCATATAGTGTGGTTTTTAATTATATCACAACAACGGAGCATGTGATGAATCTACCTGCAAATGGAGGATATGCCATTAATAGTTACTTGATTGCAGGGGGGATATTCGTAATCATGCGATATACCATAACATCAAGACAAAGTCTTATGAGCAAAATATCAGGTTTATTAGCGACAAATTCTTTTGGGGTATATTGGGTTCATGTGATGGTTCTATCTGTGATAATAAAAATTTGGGACGCAACACTTCCTCTTTTGATATCCATGTTGCTCTGGTTTGCCATAACAATGATGATTTCTGTTTTTATATCAATTGTCCTTTCAAAAGTACCATACATTAAGCGATTGTTCGTGGTGAGATGAAGTGCGTTCAGATCAATGCTTTTTGATGAGCCCGCTGTTCATTCTGGTCGGCGGGCTTGTTTATTGTACAATTTTAGTTAGTACCAATCATTGTAGGAAAATGCATATGATAACCTCAAAAGGAGGTAGATAGGCATGTCACATATAGCACGAAATTACGTTTATGAAGTAAAAGTCCCTGCGGGCGGTCTTAAAAACTCAATTCCAAAGGTTACTACAGCCCAGATAGAAGAGTATCGGAGAAACATCGCAAAATACCTATCTAGGAAGTCACCCTTGTGTGATATCAGAGCAGAGGAGGTGCAGCATGGCAACCAAAAGCCTGTTCAAAACAGTTGAGATTTCAGATGGTGCATCGGCTCGGCGGTTTATCGTGGCGCTGGAACATAGCAAGAAGAGAGTGGGCAAAGAGGTTGTAATGTCCGAACCTGTCTCAACAATTCCGAGAGAAGAAATCAAAAGCTTTTTCGGCAAGTAAAGCAAAAGACCACCCATTGGGTGGTCTTTTGCTATGGTGCTGGCTTAAACCTAATGATTCGTACTGCTAGCCCTTTTGCTGTTGCAAACTCTATCATGTGCTTCGTTCCTTTCGATATGCCATCCCAGAAAGCAACCAAAGCATCTGCATTGTCTGCCATCTCCTCATTGCGAAGGTAGCCGGCTCTCTTTCCATAGGCATCCCACTTGGCAGGGAAGCTTCGGTACTGATATTTACGTTCAGTAGCGTACTGTTTTCCAAGTGCATCTGCACCACGAGCCTCACCACCAATGATACAGATATGCTCATCTATGTTTGAAAGAAGAAAGTCCATTTTCTTGGATAGCTGCTTGTAATCACTAAAACTCCGGCTGCCTGCGATAATAACCCTGTAGATGTCTGCAGTGCTCACCGAATCACGCCACCTTGCTTTAAGATAAACCCCATAATGTCTTCCGGTGTCTCGAACCGACTCACCTTTGCTCCTTGCCATGTTCCTTGTGTTCCATTGATGCCATTCATCAGCTTAATTGCAATGGCATGCTCATCCCACTCGACACAGTTTTTGGTGTAGTCGTCCAGAAGAATATCGTTTTCCCGAATACCTCCCGGCACAACCTCGTGCTTTGGAGATGTTCCTTTGACGAATATGCGATGTTCAATGTCGAGCCATGGCATATGCTCATCAAGCCATTCATTTTTATCAGGGATGGCATGAAGGCCGTCAGGTAAAACAGCAGAGAGTGAAAACACCTCCACTAAGCCTGTGTCTGCCAGAAGTTTAGCCGCCTTTACGACACTGGGATGTGGTTGCAGAGTTCGGAAATAGCCCTTTTCATAGAGCATCTCATATTGCTCGCAAGCTCGCCATTCCGCCAGCGTCCCATCCATATCGAAGAAAACTCTCAGCTTTGTTGTTTGACTAACCATTTTATAAATCCTCCATTCGATTTTGATCCTTAGCTTACAAAAAGCGGCAAGGTTTGGTGTTTGTATGGCGCTTGGCATAATGGGTCTTCGGGAAAGCGATTCTCGGCGTCGGGAATAATGAGCCGCAAAACCCGCCTGCCAGTTTCGGTTACTTCATCCAATCGCACACTACAGTCCGAGTAAAGGTCTGTTACCATATCTCCATCTGAGAATTTTTCTCCATCCTGAACTCTCTTGCCCATGGTATTGAGTAGACGACCAATTTCGCTAGCCTCGGGATTGAGCAGGAGCTGGAAATCAAGGTGCCTATATAGCTCCATTCCGTGAGTATGACTGTTGGCAATGAATTCTATCTCCGAAGAATCCAGAACATGGTGAATAATCCAGTCAACATTTTTCATACATAATCCCTTCTGCGCCTTTGCGCTTAAAATATTAAGTTATTCCAAGGTTTTTGGTTGATCTATTCTATGCAAATACCCAGTTCGTCTGAAAAAGAAACCCCACTCATCATGAGTGGGGTTTTCTATTCAAGTCTCAGAATTTTTGAAGTAGGGAATAGGATTCAACTTATGTTGAGCCAGCTGTTGCATTCGAGCAATCCGATGAAGTTTACCTCTTTCAACCTCGCCAACGCCGGTGACGGCCTTATACACGTCATCATAGCTGAAACCGAGCCGCTCCTCATCAGTCAGTCCACATAAGCCATCATCAGGTGCTTTGTGAATGATGTTGGGGAAGAACCCCAACTCATCACCCACTTGAAGCACCTCGTGAACCCACAGGTCTTTGATGGGGTTAATGTCGCAAGCCATGTCGCCCCATTTGGTGCAGTAGCCTACATATGCCTCTGCCTTGTTTCCAGTGCCGACCACGCAGGCATGCAGTCCATAGGCTCCCAAACTTTGAGCAACCTCGTACAGTTTCGTCATGCGCAACCTAGGTGCAACATTGATTTTGGATTCTGGGCTAACAGTAAGACCGGTTTTTGTAGAAGCTGACCCATCGCACAGTGATGCAATTTGCGTGGTGCGGATTGTAGCCTCATACTGGTCGCTGATGTTTGCAATCAAGCCATTGATACCCAGCTCTCGAATCACCTGCTCAGAGTCAGAGATATCTTTCTGTTCACCATTCGGCATCATAACACCATAGACGTTTGCAGGACCAATAGCCTGGGCGAGAAGCGCAGCTACAACCGCACTGTCTTTGCCGCCACTGATTCCGATTACTGCAGTATCTCTGCCCATACGAGCAAACTCGCCTTGCAGATATATAATGATTTTGTCTGATAATTTCATCTTATTTCGCGCCTCCCCAAAAGTTCGAATGCAGCCGGTTGCGAATGGTATCAAAGTCCTCATCTACAAGCAGTTGACTGTCCCTGAACACGGGGCGAAGGAGGTTGTCAGAACGCTGGGCAACATCCGCTTCCTTGTGACCCTGTGTAAAGGTAATAGCGCCATTCTCATCACGGAAAACAACACACATGCCTTTCTGGGACTTTTTCATCGCACTATGCGATGTATGGTCAGTGATTGGATCTTTGAACAGAGCGAGTTCTTCTCCATCGATGGTTCCAGCTGTTACCTTCAGTGCAAAACCAAACGTGTCACGGGTTACATACTGATAGGTATAGGAGCCGAAACCCAACACAATGTTGTTGCAGGCAAAGCCCTTTCTCATAAGACCTTCAAAGATGGCAATCTCAATCTCATGGGTAATGGCATCACCATAGATGACTCCGTAATTGCCGTTGAGTACCTTATAGCCTTTGCTATTGATGGTGCCACCAGCAAAATCCCAAATCAGTTCTACTACACCTTTTTCTTCAGGCAAGAGCGGACGCATTGTGATGATGTCTACCTCGTCAGCGGAGAACATATATTCCCCATCATCATCGTCAGCAAAGTATACTTCGACTTCAATATAGTCATCGACTGTGCGGCCAATGTACTTTAGAGAAGAATATTCACCTGTCTGGTCTTTTTCCGCCATCTTCGTGAAAAACTCTGTGGCATTCTCTCTGTCCGTATCGAAAAACTCATAGTTCTTGCCGCAAACAATTTCAACTGGATCGCCACTGTCAGGGCGAATGATGATTTTCCCTTCACGGGCTTCGATTTTGTCTTTCAATTTAGGTAAATATTCCGTGACAACTCGCCAAAGATTCCATGTGTCTGATACCATAGAAAGGTTCCCGTTCGGCCGCACATTGGTAATCAGGTGTTCATAGGCTCCAAACTCACCTTCTGGCGTGTAGGATTCCATAACCGAATGCTCTGTGGATGCAGTGCCTTTTGCTACATCAAAGGGAGCGTTATAGAAACAATGGAGCCACCAGAGAGAGGGGACTGTTGCAGTGGATGCAAAAGACAAAAGATGCCCGGCATCAGCCATCGGTGCGCTCTCAACAGAAGTCATTCCACGCATGGAGAAATTGCCTGCACCAAACGCACGAGGAACATCGTCATCGACAGACAAGTCATAGTATTTGTCAAGGAGCTTGCGGCTCTTATAGGCAATGGTAGCGTCTGTGGTTGGAAACCAAATATTACACGAGGTCAGGGTTTCCAAATATTCCGCCAGCCAGAAGAATTCCGGTTTTGTGCAGCGGAATTGAATGGAAGGGCAGCCAATGGGCACAAGTGTTCCCTCTGGCAATGCAGAGATTTCAATGGGCAAATAGCCCAAATCCCAGAGCTGCTTGAACCCAGCAGCCTCATAGGCGGCAATCTCAGGGTCAAGGCTCTCGCCGATGACAGCAGTGAAGATTTTCTCCTGCTCTCCCCACGGCGTTTCGAAGAAATGTACATTGAAATAATCAATGAGGTATTTCTTGATATACGCCTGAAGACCAAACTGGACAACATAGTTAATACGTTCCAGACGGCTCTTGCGAGGTGTCCAGTAGCTCACAAGCTGGGTGATTCCCTTTCGATAAAAAGCCTTGTGACAGACCTTGTAGAAATCTGTCAGTAGCATAGGGTTGATGGGTTTATTGTATTTTACTGGCATAATAATTTTTCCTCCTTTAAATTACCTTTACCTGTAGTCCTTTAAGAATGTCCATTGTCTTATCATGGAGTTCATTATTGAAGGATGCACATAGGTCATGTCTTACGATAATTTGAGCATCGGGATATTTGGCTTGGAAGGTGCAAACGTTGGAAATGACACACATATTGGTGACAAGACCAACGATGGTGATGGTTTCAGGAGCTTCCATCGGGAGGGAGTGCTCCATTGTTTTAGGGCTGACGCCAAATGTCGTTTTTGCCAAAGGAATTGCATTGCTATTTCTTTCCATGGCAAGGCTAGTTTCCCCATACAACTTCCACCCATGAGTGCCAACGATGCAATGGGGAACAGGCAGAACCTTCCCTTCACGAGTGTCGAGGTAGTCACCACCATGGGAATCCATAGTATAGACCACTGTGTCGCCAGCGGTAGTGGCTTCATCCACCAGAGCTGCAATACCTGTGTCTAAGTCTTTCGCGTCAGGGAAACCAAGGGCACCGTCCACAAAGTCTTCTTGGTAATCCACAACAACTAACATATTTTTCATTTTTTCTCCTTTCACAAAATGGTTTCCACGAATTTGATTCGATCATGTTTCCGTTTCTCACAGCAAGAGTCAGTGGTGTACACAGCATTGATGAAATCGCTCTGCACGACTGCACCTGTGAAAATGCCCTCCTCAGCATGGGTCACGCAAAGATATACCTTGTTTACGCCATGCTTTTTTAGCTCCTCAGCCGCTTTCACAAAAGTCCAGCCCGCACGACAGAGGTCATCCACAATAACTGCGGTCATACCTTCTTGAATATTTTCCTTTCCAAGCGCAATGTGAGAGCCGGTGATGTTTCCGGTAATAAAGTCCCGAGATTTCTCCATCGTGACTGTGGGTGTTTCCTCAAATGCCTTCTGGTAACGCTTTCGAGCCCCATCGTCAGGGAATACCACAAGCAAATCTTCGCCGTTTGTGCTTAGAACATTCATCACATAGTTGGCGATCTTGACCGTTCGCATGTTGTCGCTCTTGACTCGGTCGAGCGTGGCTAAAACAACAGGCGAATGAGCCTCCCAAATGCTCACGCTGGAAAAGTTGAGCGCATTCACAAACTCGCTGATGTATTTGCACGACAAGACCCGAGTATCCTCAGTTCTATCCATTGTGGAGTAGGGAAGGAATGGCACAACAAGAGCCACAGGGGTAATGGCGTCATCATCGAGAGTTCTTTTCAAAAGCATAAGATTGATTAGGTCATCATTGCCTTCAAAGCGCATTGTTACCGTATTTTCGGTCCTTACAAGGCTGAGTAGGTCATCAAGATCCAGATAGGTTTCGTGGTTCGGAAATTCACCAAACTTGACAGGGGCACCATTGAAAAATAGCATATCGTTTTCTCCTTTTTTCTTTGTTATATCCTCTTCTCTTTTTAGGATTGGGCTATTATATGCAGAAAGCTTTCAGCTCCAAAAAAATGCATATAGTAGTCCAAACTAATTGAAAGGAAATCGCAACTAAATAATCTGAATTGGAGTGACAAACAAATGGATACAAGGATTAAAAGGGATTTAGGTGAAGACTATCCACGGCTTGAGCGTGAATACCAGCGTCTTTCGCACATTACAACTGAACTCACGCCTAAAGATAACAATGAAGCTTGGAGCTATGCCGCCCACAGATGCCATGCAATGGATGTTTTTTTTGAAATTGGGTATGAGAAATATGAATACATCTTAGCATTTGCTCAAGAACACAAAATGACGAGTATTATTGACATCGGCTGCGCCTTCGGGCATCAAAGCGAGGTGTTCTATGGTACAGACATAGAGTACATGGGAATCGACGATATCGAATGTTCGTTTTGGAACGAAGACAGGTACAAATACATAACACAGCGATACCCCTTCGACATCAATGTGGAGAACAAAAAAACCAGCCTTGCTGTGTCAGTTCTTTGCTTAGGATGGTTTTCTGACAAAGCGGGAGGGTATCATAAGCAACTTTCCCAATTGCATAAGGACTTCGATCATGCCCTGATTTTTATGAACAACCATAGCGGGGCCATCAACACTGCAATGAAAATTTGGGAGAATGTAACTGCACTTAAAATGGGTGGTGGTATCTTCTACTATTTGACAAAAAGGAGTTAGAAAAATTATGAAAGACACATTAATTATTTCCGCATTTCCTGGTTGTGGTAAATCATTCGCTTATGAAGCTCTTAAAGAAAAGATTGTCATCCTAGACTCTGACTCTAGTGACTACTCTTGGACGGAGAAAAGCTCTGGGGTTAGACACCCAGACTTCCCTGCGAACTATATCAAGCATATTAAAGACAATATCGGTGCATCTGATATTATTATGGTCAGCTCTCATGCTGAAGTGCGCACTGCTTTAAAAGAGGCAGGACTCAGCTATTTATTAGTTAAATAAGAACCGCCCTGTGGACAAGCCTCAAATTGGAATCTGAAGGGAGGCAATGCTCGTGAAGACAATTACTAGGCTGGGCAAGAAAGCCCCTGAATTTATTCATGGGGATGAATTGCCCTGTATGAACTGGAATTTAGGTTTGCACCTTCAAGCAAGGCTTGCCATGTGTGTGGGACTGTGAATAAGGAACTTTCTCTTAAAGATAGGGAATGGACTTGTGATAGCTGCCACACCCACCATGACAGGGATGTGAATGCTGCAATTAACATTCAGATGCTTGGGCAGAAGAAATTCAAGAACTCATGCGGGTAGGGCATTATCCACTGCCGGAGGCACTGTCAGTCTGCGCTTCGGTGTAGCAAGTACTGTTGATAGCGCAATCTCTTTGACTAGAGGGGCTGAAGAGGCCCCCGACTGTCGAGCACACGCCCTTCGTTTACGCTGCCTAAGCTGCTGCGACTACACAAAATAATTCCATGGCCTCTAGCCATTGCATTATTTCGTTCCGCTCCGCTACTTAGTCATCTACTTACGGGTGTTTAGCTCTTCGGTTCCAGCCGTGGGGAGTATGTCACAATACAGCAAGCCTTTTCAGCTTCGAGTTACAGTGGAAAAATAGCTAAACAAAAAAAAGAGAGGCTAATGCCTCTCTTTTCTCTGCCCTCAAACAATAATTTTTGCATATAATAACCTAATTTTATTTGGAAAAGGATGTGGAAAAATGCATAGGAAGACAGGAGTTTGCATCAAGTGCGGCTCTACGAAATCTGTAAAATACACGATTTTCGGCGCTGACGCCTGCAATCGCTGTGCTCTATTTTCTATTGGCAACAACAAAAGACAAACTTTTGAATTAAGAAAGTTAGGAGGCCTTCATGAAGCAAAAATTAACCGCCAAAACTCAAGCCATGCTTGACATGGTTCCTGTTATGAGGTCTAATAAACTCTATGTTGTTGCAGATATTGAAACAACTGGGCTATCTCATAGTTGGGCTAGTATTATCGAAATTGGAGCTGTTTTGGTAGATATTGAGGCAAGGAAAATCAGAGCAAAAATGGATGTCTTTGTAAAGCTCTCCGGCAACGCAAAAATTCCACCTAAGATTGTTGAACTCACCAACATCACTGACACAATCCTCATGGAGGAGGGCATTACAATCAGCGTTGCAATGAAGCAGTTCAAGGATTTCATTCAAGACTACCCACTTGTTTTCCATAATGGGCTATCATTTGATTTGAAATTCTTGAATAGGGACATGCTGAAATATCTAGGGTGCGAAGTTGAGAACCCTGTTATTGACAGTTATCCACTTGCGCAACTTGTGTTGTCTGACAGCGACTCTGTTCCAAAAAACTTCAAGCTCGGTACTCTGGTTGCTCACTATGGTGCCGAAATGAAGAATGCTCACCGAGCCTCGGCCGACTGCGCTTACACTGCTGGTATCTTTGTGAAGCTGCGAGAGCGTCTATTGCGAGAAGTATCTGAGGATTTTGTTCAAGGCAGTATTTTACAACTCGAAACTACTAAAAGCATCGACCTTACCTCTATGAAAATCATTCGGATTTCACCATGGGCGAAAGGGAAGCTGGCCCGAATCTATATCCGAACGAATGTTGGGGAAATCTACTATGATCTCAATGAGAATGCATGGATGGTAAAAGAGCTCAAGGGTGGCACCGCAAACCCGAAAGAAATTGGGCAGAGGGTGTTAGAACTTCAGAACATGGATTTTCAAGAATTTCTCGAGGTATATCATCCACTGCAAAAAGTTGCTTTGTAGAATCGTGAAAAAACGCAGAAGGGAGAATTTTGTGAACGGAAAATCAGATAACATGAGTGTGGACTTTGCCATTAAAGTCTTAGCAAGTACAAAAGTAAATGTCAAAGATGTACCTGGCAGCCGTGTTGGGGGCAGACAAACGCAGACACATTATGATATCGCTCGTCAAATGGCAATTAAGGCACTCAGGCATATGGCTGAATGTGAATCCTGTGCAGAAAAGCACTTCGAAGTAAAAAATGAAAAATGAAAAATGAAAAGTGAGGAGTAAAAAATGATTGCAATTGAACATGGTGAGGTACTTAACTTCATGAATGCCTTGCGGGGTATGCGTAACCCCTTGGACAGCTGGGAGAAGGCTGACAGTAGGGAAGAGGATGGAAAAATCGTCATGGGGGAGAGCGACCTCGGCTTGGCAAATCGGCTCTGTAAAGCTGGCTCTGACCATCGAAAGTTCCTGCGCCAGATTTTGGTTTCGGTGGATATCACTGCACCGATTTACTGGTGGAAGGAATTTGATACCTACAAGGTGGCTACGGTGGCAAACTCTTGTAGCACTATGCATACCATTCACAAGGCTGGAATTACATCTGCACTGTTTAGCACAGATGGTCTTTCTGGTGAAAGCGCTGCTGCACTGGATGCGTTTTTGAGCCACATTGAGAGCCTGCGCCTGCGCTTCAATGAAACAAAAGATGTGGCAGTTTGGCGGGAAATCATCCTGCTGTTGCCCTCCAGCTTCAACCAAAAACGCACAATTACCATGAACTATGAAACATTGCTCAACATCTATCATGCTCGCAAGAACCACAAGCTCACAGAGTGGCATGTCCTTTGTGACTGGATTCTGGAGTTGCCGTACTTTGCGGCAATTACCAGATGTGACGAAAAGTAGAATCGCTCAGCCAAAAAGCAGCTACCCAAAAGGGTAGCTGCTTTTGTGTGCAATGATATAGATTTATTATTTCCATCTAGGTATAAGTTTGCTTTTGCATATAGTAAACCAGCCGCTATGTTAAGGAAATTACACAAGAAAAAAGGAGTAATCAAGAAAGAAAGGCAAGGTGAGAAAAATGAACAAGGCATGTGAACTACCCACGACCCTGAAGGGTCGGGGCTTCTAGTAAGCCAGTTCACCAGACTCAGCTGGCAGAAACGCTAGCTACGATATTTAGGTCATAACACCTTTGGTTGACGCATCAGACCATTGCTCTGTTATCTGTGATTAAGTAGGACCGAAGGGTAAAGTCCGGTGTTGCAGATGTAAAAAGCCTTTATATCATTGTCGAGATGAAGACGGAAAAGCATTATGGTAATAGTAGTGCATAATACGCATCACCCACCAAAAGGTGGAGTATTTTCCGAAAGGACGTATATGACTGCTTTTTTGCATTCAATGACACAGTTCACCTTTGGCTCGACGTTTTCTGCATACAATAACCCAACCTTTCTAAGAAGGAAAATACATAAAGGAAGAGGAACAAAAGTGACATACAAATTCAGGAAAGACATCGATATCGGGGAGCTTTTGCGGAAATCCATTGATGCAGACATGATTACAGAAACTGAAACAGCCTATGAGCTATTCCACAATGGTGACAGAATGTCGGTTTCGAAGGAGCAAAGGACACTGGAAACAGACTTTGCATCAGATGATGTCCTGTCTGGAAGCCGTCTGAGATTGCGACTCAATCAGTGGTGGTGCAAGGGATTTGTGATGACCAATCAGGACTCAGCTCAATGCATCAAAAGATAAGGAGAAAAAAGTATGAATAAATTCATGTCCCCCAAAGACCGCTGTATGACTCACCTTTCCAACAATGGGCTGGGTGAAGTTCACATCTATAACCCCGCCGATCCCGAGGGGTCTTATGGCCTAAAAGAAATCGCTGATGAGGAACATCTTAAAGCTATTGCTGCTCGATTGAACCAGCTGGAAAATCAGGTAATCAACTGGGATGCTTTCCACGAGCTGAATGGGGAGGAAGCAGGGGCACTCATCGCAAAGCTTCTTTCGGGCGCAGTCAATGGTAAGGGTGCTCAAACTGTGATGGATGCATTGAACAAAGGCATTCGTTCTGACCACCGGCAGCTTCAAGCGTACATCTATGAGGGGTTTTTGAAGCTTATTAGAGACGTTGCAAAGGATTATGAGAACCAGCGATATGACGGCAGAAACGCAATCTATGTCAGGGCGCTCAAGGCCGCAACAGATCATATCTTTATACACAATGATACTTACCTGAATCCAGATGTTCTTCCTCCCGATACTGTCGGTTTTTGAGGAAAGATGGAAAACAAAGGCGAAAACAAAGAGCAGGGTGGCAACACCCTGCTCATTAAAGAAGGAGAGAAATTTTGTTATGGAGATAAACGCAACACCGACTCTCAACGACACTCTTACCACGGATGTCGTGCGCACTGCGCTTTATGAACGATGTGGGTTCAACAGGGTTCCGCTAAAGCTGGGGTGGGCAGCCATATATCATTGGCTTACATTCCCCTCGGCACCACAATTCGTCTGCGATGTCTTTGCATTTGCTGTTCGTAGCGGGCGTAAAAGTGCAAAGGTAAATGTGGAGGGAATGAGCGCCTTAGACCTTGTCGCAACTGCTGCTGTGGAAGCTGCTGAAATCATGTGGGGTGAAAGTTCGTATGTCAATTTTAAATGAAGGGAGTGTCGATTTATGATTGTCAGAAGGGTTGACATAGATAAAATGCCAGCATCATGCAAGTGCTGCAAATTCGGCATTATTACATGTAAGTTCACAGGAGCCTCAATCTGTGAAGAACATAATTACCACAGACACTCCAGCTGCCCATTGATTTATATTTCTGATGGTAAAGAAGGTGAGGATGTAGAACCAATTATCCAAAGAGTGCGAATGGAAAAGCTCGACCGTTTGAGCACCAATGGTTATGCATTTAAAAACTGGCACCGATTTGATGATGAGCGGCTTAATACTTGCCGTAACTACAAAATGTTTAGAGGCAATGAGCCTTTAGGTCTTGTATTGTGTATGAAGGAATCTGGCAGGCCCTTATACCAGATTAAGCAAAGAAGGGATGTTTTATGGGAAACGTCCTCGCAGAGTCTGATGGCTGAATGGTTGTTGGAGTATATTATAAGAAAAGCCATGGCTCTGGCTCAGGAGCTGTCGCATCACTACCCTATTTTTAATGACACCATTTTTGATGGCGACGTCCCCATAATTGCGGAGCGTCTTGACCATTTCATCCTTGTGTCAAATCAGAGCGATATTCTGAAAATCACCCATGATTTTGCTCAGAAAGGATTCAGAGTCGCAGGTTCGGTGTTAATCGAAAATGAAGATAAGAGCTATACTGGCTTGGAATTGGTTAAGGGAGAACAACTGTAGGAAGACCACAAATCAATGACAGAAAATTTACAGAATAATTCAGGAAAAGGAGAAAATATGAACACATCACTATTTGGCATCAGTGAAATCGAATATCTATCCAACTCTATTGGAGAACTCATCGACAATGCTGGTGTGATTACTGCACCTGATTCCCCAACCCATGACCATGCTTGCGCTGAAGCTGAGTACCAGATTCCAGAGGCGATGTATGAACTGTATTGTAGCGTTCTAAAGGCTTGTCCTGCATGCCTATACCTCACACAGGTGGGCAAGGAATATGCCATCGTATTTAGTGCCGAATTTGACCTTTATACACTCAGTGAACAACATTCAGGCGACATTCATGCAATGAGAATGCATATCCTTAAGGCAGTCTCGGTGGTCAAGGATGCATTTCAGAAGCATAATGGGCTTATTGTAGATTGTGGCTTCAATACAGGGTTTGATAACTGTGATGAAATTGCTATCTTTGTTCCATTTTCTGCGAAGCTTTCACAGGATGAGCTCATTGCGGTTGGCGAAAAATTCAATGAGTTGGCTTATGCCTCTATCCCTGAACAACTAAAGGTAAAGACTGTATGGGGGCAACTCGTAGCTACACCCACAGGAAATCCTGAATATCCTGGCATCTTTCTCGAGTACGAAGATTCAAAGGAGAGCAATCAGGTGACTCTATTGGAGGTGCCTGAGAGCAAGAATCCACGGTTGCTTGTGTGGAGCGACAGGGATAATGAAGACTTCACGCATGAGTTTCCTTTCTCTGCTTCAAAAGCTGAGATGGAGATGGAGAAGGAAATTTTTGAGGTGATCGATACCGCTCTTGCATTGGCTGGATACAAAATCATGGATGGCGATTGCAGAGCCGTAATCGTTCGTCATGCTGGCTCTGACCGAGATTTCCAGATTTCCTTGGAGGAGATTCATTGAGCACTTTCGATAAAAATATTTGATAAGACGTTGAAAACCGCTCTCTTTTTGTAGGAGAGCGGTTCGTCTATTTTTTGCACATATTTTCAAGGACAGGGCGCATGCCAAAAAAGAACACAAATGGTATCATTTGTAATTGACAATAGATGAAAACCGGAATATAATATAAATGAAAGGGGTGAGCAACTATGTCAGCAATGTCTACTCAGTCTATCAGAATTGATATTGAAACAAAGGAAAAGGCCTCCAAAATTGCAGAAGAGCTTGGCTTAACCTTTAATGGGGTTGTAAGCATACTTGTCCGGCAGTTCAATCGGGATAAAGGCTTTGCTTTTCCTATCCAATGTATGGAAACACCAGAAAAAAATGTATTTACGATGACAATGGATGAAATAGAGGCGGCTTGCCAAGCGGCAGTGCTAGAGGATAGTTCTGAACCGGCTGTTGAGTATGTGACGCTTTTCGATGAAGAGCTTGGGACTTTTTATAAAAAATATTGGGATGGGCGTGTAGAGTATGTCCTATGAAGATGTGCGGTCACCTCAATTGTTGGTCTTTGCTGGTCCCAATGGGTCTGGTAAAAGCACAGTGACAAAAAAAGTGCATCCGGTTGGTTTATATGTGAACGCAGATGATATTAAAAAGAGTACTGGATGTACAGACCTTGAAGCGGCACAAGTAGCTGAAAATATGAGAAAGCGCCTTCTTGAGAGCAGAAGAGACTTTACCTTTGAAACTGTTCTATCTACAGAAAGGAATATGAAGTTGTTGGCTCAAGCAAAGACATCTGGATATCAGATTCAGGTCATTTTTGTGTTGACCAAAAGCAGCTCCATCAATGTGGAGCGAGTTCAGGAGAGGGTGAAGGCCGGAGGGCATCCGGTTCCCGAGGATAAAATTGTCAGCCGGTATAAGCGGTCTTTGCAAAACATTCCAGTATTAGCACGGCTTGTTCATAGGCTTTTGATATTTGACAATACAGGAGAGGCCCCACTGAAGATGTGCGAAGTGGTGAATGGCTCTGCTACTATTGTGGAGTCTGCACATTGGACAAAAAAAGAAATCTTCAACCTTCTGGCTGGTGTTGAATGCCCTGAGTAGTGTGAAGTTTCAAACCTGCGGTGTGGATACTAGCTTCTTTAAGAAATGGGGTAGAGTAAAATGAAGACACAAGAAGAATTGCTGAAAGAGTATAGAGGCGACAAGTTTGCTGTAATGATGTATTATGTTGCCATAGCTGAAGGGAAGAAGGCGATGGTGGAAAATGAGCGCCTTCAATCTGACCCCGCTGCTGCCGTGCCCGAAGAAACACATAGACGCTGTATGGAGCTCATTCATAGAGCTTTTCCGAGGAAAACGCAATCGCAGCTTAATGCATCTGATTGAATAATCCCTTCCATCCATGCAAAAAGAGACTTGCCATTTGGCAAGTCTCTTTTGTTTTTCTACTCGTCTTCGCTTTTTCCAGCCACATCTTCCGAAAATGCGGCATATGTTAATTGAGCACCAAGCCTGTATCCTGCAGAAAAATTCGCATAAGCATCTATGGCCCCTCGTGCTGAGAACATATGACATACTCCCCACAACTGAAGTCGGGGGCTTCTTCAGCCCATCCCCTTTAGCCGCAGAGATTGTGCTATCAACAGTACATGCTACACCGAAGTGCAGACTGACGGTACCTCCGGCAGTGGATAATGCCCTACCCACATGATTTCTTGTTCAGGCAGCCAATTTCTTCTGCCCAAGCATCTGAATGTTAATAGCCGCATTCACATCTCTGTCATGGTGGGTGTGGCAACTGTCACAAGTCCATTCCCTATCCTTGAGGGAAAGCTCCTTGTTCACAGTCCCACAGGCATGGCAAGCCTTGCTTGAAGGTGCGAACCTATCAATTTTGATGATGGTAGTTCCGCTCTTAAATGCCACCCATTCCAGAATTTTGACAAATTCTGCAAAGGCATAGTCACTGACCTTTCTGCCCCAAAGCTTTTTCATTGCAGAAATGTTCAGGTCCTCGATGCAAATTGTAGCGTACTGCCCTACCAATTGATAGGACAGCTTGAAGAGCCAATCCTTTCTCTGATTGCGAATTCTTTTGTGAACCTGTTCCAAATGAAGAAAGGCTCGCTTTCTATTATTGCTGCCCCTCTTACACCGTGAAAGCTGCCGATTGGCGGCTTTCACTTCTTTCAGGGATGACGCATACCATGCCGGAGATTCAATCACCCCACCGTCACTTAGCGTGAGGAAATGCTTCAAACCAAAGTCCATACCGATGGAATTACCCATTCGTGAAAGGACTTGGTTCATTTCCTCCTTGCAAGTGACGAAGATGAAAAGGTCTCCTGCCTTAGTGCGTTTGATCGTTACGGTTTTAATCTCTCCACTGAATGGGCGATGGTTGACATACTTGTAATCCCTGCCCATGATGGTGACGCAATTTCCTGCTCTAAAGCTGTAGCCGGCTTGTTTCAAGGTGAAGGAATTATATCGTTTACACCGCCTAAACTTGGGCGGAGATTTTCGCTCTTTCTTTCCAACTTGTTTCTTTTTATGATGGGAGAAGAAAGCTTGGTAGGAACGATCGACCCGCTGCACTACATCCTGAATGGCTTGACTACCAAGCAGTTTCCAATGCGCATACTTTTCCCGCTTCTTAACCTGTGTGATGTGCTTCATTAGCTTCATTGCAGGGAGGTGCTTGCCGAAAAGCTTGTAGTACCTGCGATGCATGGCAATGCTGTAGTTCCATACTTCAGAGGCCACATCAATGGCCGAATGAAGGTGCTTATTCCTTTTGCTGTTGTAAAGTTTGTATTCATAGGTTCGTATGGCTGTAGCCATTGTTGAAACCTCCTCTCATCATATATTCTAGTCCGTGAAATTTTCAAAAGAAAGGGCTTTTGGAAAATTGACGCATTTTTTACCCACAGGGGGGGTGGACAAATAATATTTACCCACCAAAATTCCAACCCATACAGGGCAATTCATCCCCATCACTAAAGTAAGGGGCTTTCTTGCCCAGCTTAGTAATAGAAATCCTCGAAGCGGTCACGATCTGCTTCTGGTAATTTACTCTCGAAATAGTCTCTTTCCGATTCAATTTTCTCTGATAATTCCCTATATTCTGGTGATACGGGTTTGATGTTTTCAGCGGGATAAATTTCGCCGTCGAAAAGTTGATTGAGAATAGGTTTGCCCATAATACAAGCCTCCCACATTGAAGTGCGTGCTTGTAGCACGATATTATTATGAGGGTTGCACTCAGCTTCGTCAATAAGGAATGTTACATATATCTGCAATGAGTGGTATAGAAGGGCATATCCTTGCTAAAAATCGCTCTCTTTTTGCATATAATGAGCAAAACAAAAAGGAGGTGAAAATAATGAGGCATCTAACAGAGGAACAGTTTCTTGAAGCATTTGACAAGGGTGAGGAGATTGATGAGGAGACTCTTCTACATCATGCTACCATTTTTGGAGAAACGATCTCTGAGGGCGAGAATCGGCGATGGTCTCGCTCCGTCGTGAGCGTTGTGAAAATCGGAGAGCGCTATTTCCAGATTGCATATGAAGAAGGGCTAACTGAAAAACAGGAGGATTCCTGTGATGAACAGCCCATTGAAGTCATCCGACATGAATACGACAAGGTTATTCCAGAACAAATCATTCCCGAGCACACCATTCATATTGTGGAGTGGAAAAAGAAAGAAGTCTGACCATTATATCGCAGCAAAAGAGCAAGAGGACATTTCCTCTTGCTCTTCTTTTTTTTGCATAGAATAATTCAAATTGTTGAAAAGGAGAAAAGAAAAATGGATATTAAACTTTTATACCCCAATGCACAGAAACCCACCTATGGCACTGAGGGTGCAGCCGGCATGGACCTGCACGCCTGCCTGGAAGCTCCTGTAACGCTCAAGCGTGGTGAGCGAGTCATGATTTCCACAGGACTTGCAATTGTACTTCCTGAAGGCACTGTTGGCCTCATCTACATGCGCAGTGGTCTCGCAACAAAACATGGCCTCACACTCACTGGCAGTGTAGGTGTGGTTGATGAGGATTATCGTGGAGAAATGTTTGTTCCTGTCATTAACCATGGCAGTGAGGACTACACCATCTCTTGCGGTGACCGCATTGCACAGTTGGTAGTAACACCTTATCAGCGGGTGGAATTCAATGTGGTGGAGGAATTGCCAGAGACCGGAAGAGGTAAGGGCGGTTTCGGCAGCACAGGTCGCTGAATGGCGCAAGAAAAGAAGATAGGAGAAATTATTATGAGCATTTCGCATCAGCAACTATATGGGTTTTTAGAGCAACATAAGGGCAATGGTTATCATGCCATCATTGACGCACTCGACGAAGGGCGGACTTGCGTAACTTTGGTAACAGGAATGATGCAAGAAGTTGGTTGGATGGAAAGCGATTCGTCGGTCCCTGTGTTGGCTGGATACCTGTACGGACTCGGTTACGCTTACTCTTTTGCAAGCAGCGCCTATCAGTCTCTTGTCGATATCTCCTATGAGCTCTACAAAAGCGATTGGTGCAAAAAGCGAGGATACAATATCGCAGAGGCGGATGAAGAACACGGGTTCAATGGTGAAATTTATGCGTGTAAGGACGAGTTTCTCACTGCAGAGTTCTTCTGTGAATACTATATGGAGCAACTCCTCCCAGCAGATGATTTCGCACTTTGGCTCATTTATGTGGCAGGTCAAGATGATGAGCCTGATGTGATTCCACCAACTGAAGATGAAACAAGTAAATACTACTACGTCGTGAAGAATTCGTTCGACCCTCATAAAGTGGTCTGCGGCCCCTACCACTCTGAATGTGAGGCGTGGACGGCTCTGGTAAAAGCCTCTCAGGCGGAATTTAGTGTTGACCTTGAGGAACGCAACTGTTTAGGACTTTCTTGCCCTGAATGTAACACGGATAGCGAAATTATGGAAGTGACTATTGTCACCGAGGACACAGATGGGAGCAAAAACGTTACAGAGTATTTTGTGATAGAAGCACCATGCTGAAACAAGGAGAAATTGAATATGAACTTAAAAAAAGTATACATCCTCCACAGCCAGCAGTCTAACGAGCTTTTACCTCTGGAAATTTCTTTTTCCAGAGATGCAATTCAGGCGAAGATGAAAGAGGAGTATGACCGCTACTGTAAAGAAGCGACCGAGCTGGATGAGCGAAACACGTTTTTTCACGAAGATGAGACTGCGGCACATATTGCAGATGGCAAGCATGACATTTCCCTTTTCATTGGCGAGCACAACTTGCCTCAAGAATGTGCGGCGTATGGTCAATATGTAAATCTTCTGGTTGAGCATTGCAGTCTCAAGGCTGATACCTTTACATTTGCAGCATGGGAAGCCAGCCTTCGCCAGAAGATGGTACTCGAGTTTTCGAGAACCCTACACGGCATCGCAGGCATATATCCTGAGTCCATCGACTACCAGAAGTGCTTCTGTGTGAGAAAACATGCGCTCATCATGATGGGCACCAGTTATGCGGAATGGACAATTACAAATCTACAATTGCCGAAAGGCGAAGACGAATGTGTGTCTGTTCCTCTGGCGACCAACATGGCAGACCGCCCGAGAGAAGGGATTGTTCTGGCAACTGTTGATGTTGACCGATATGGCTACTCGGCCGTTCGGTGCGAGTCCCCTGTGAATGTGTGGGAATACCGCAAATTTAAGGATGTTCTCGAATTCCGGACTGCGTGGCAAAAGATGGTCGCAGATGGAACCCATTATGCGTATTATGTCACAGATAGTGGCATTGAAGTTGGCGACGACAGCGACATCGTTGCTGGTCCTCGGGACTACAACGAAAGTGAGAAGGGCTTTGCCCGTTGGTGGCCCGAATGGAATTGCAAGGACGCAATCACTGAGGTGCTCAGCGACGCAACCATCATCAGGGATGCCGAGAGCAATCGTGTTTCCACAAAAATCTACGGTAGCGAGCTTGTTGATTTTCCTGAACACATTGTGTTGCTAGAAACCTACTGCGTTCTCAGTCCGGAAGAGCTAGGAACTCCCAATATGAATGAACGAGAGTACAGTGACCGCACGGATGAACTCATTACCCGCTTCACCATCACTCGCTCCACGCTGGAGCAGTACCTCAGAGCGCAGAATGACCCTGAGGATGTTGAAACGTTCAAGGCCAACTACACATGGGACGACACGCTGCTGCTCTACAACTATTGCCGCAAGGGTGGTATCGGTGGAGCCAACTTAATTCTCAAAGAAAAAACCTTTGAGCGGAAGGCGCTCGGAATTATCTGATTGTCTCCACACTATATCAAGTATCTAGGAATATATCGAGATACTCAACAATATTCTCAGTTACGCTGAAGAGCGTGCTATGCACGGTGATGAGTTGTATCTCTTCCTCACTAAGATGCTAGATGACACAATGGGTCTTAGTGACCGAGAAATTAAAATGGCTGACTTTTGAGTTGGCATCAAAGGAGAGCGAACATGAACAACATTATCAAGACTACATTCAATGGTAAGGAACTCCCGGCCATCGGCGAAACGGTATACATCGTGCGACGGGCCATGAAGTTTAACAAGGGTGGCAAAGTTTACTCCGCCAAAAAAACCACCGATGTCGAACTGGTGAAAGGTGAAGTGTGCGATATTGAGTATGGCACAACCACCAGACGTGTTAATGGTGAGCATATCGACACCATGGCATGGAGTGGTACGGCCTTCGTTCAGCCAGATGCTGAAAACGGCATCGTCGGAGGGATGACCAACTTTGGCCCCTACACAGCATCGCTTGATGAAACCGAGGCGCAGAAGATTCTTGCTTTTTACGAAGAGCATGGTATCGTGAGTTTTATGCCACGCATTGTGCTTCTCGGCGATAGTTTTACAGAGGTCACGGTCGAGATGCTGGCAACGGTTCTTGTGCCTGACCTCACAGGCCTTAAAGAGACTGAGGAGCATGAAAGGAAAAATCAGTCATCTTATGTTATCACCACCATCTATGAGCGAGAAGCTCAAGTAGCTATTCCCTGTGCAACGTTTGAAATTGCCTGTGAAAAGGTAAATGAGTTTCTAAAGAACTACATTATCACTGAAGGATTCCTAGATGAGGATGAATTTGAGAAAGGCATCGATGAAGGAGATATGTGGCAAAAAGCAAGCTCTAGCGAATGGTGTGCATGGTGCAATTATGGGGATAATCATTGGGATGCTCATGTCATCCTTTGTATTGGAGGCGGAAATGCCCACGCCGCAAAACATTAGTGTTAAGACACCTGTAGGCGAGTCAAGGGCTGAAGAGTCATCGGACTCAGAGAACCCCAGTATTTGTCTTGCGCTGATGAAAGGAAATGGGCACGCTTTTGTTGGCGCAACCGGAAGCGAGACTTCGGACTTATTCTGGCAAGAAAAACCCACTATCAGCATGAGCTGGTAGTGGGTTTTGTTTGTGTATCATTTATGCATACAATAACTCAATCAAAACAATGAAATATGAATTTAAAAAAAGGAGAATTTTGTTTATGAGACTATACCACGCAACTTATAGAGCCTGCATTGACAGCATTAAACAAAGAGGGCTGACTCGAGACAAAACCAATATCAAAGCATGGCCTGATTGTTCGAGTGACTACATCTACCTCACAACTGACGCTGATGCCGCAATTGCTTTTGCTGAGGGTAGTGAGGCTGTGCCAGAGGGATGGATTAATGAAATTATTCTGCTTGTAGTCGACATGAAAGCTCTGGATTGGGCAAAATTTAGCCTTGATGATAACCTCTTGGATGATACTCGGCTCAACACCTACCAATATGCAGGCGATATTCCCGCATCAGCCGTTAGGCAGAGTAGCTTCTTGGAACATCGTCAACAATGCTGTCTAAATTGCCGCCATGAATTTCTCAACAAATGCCCTAAACTGAAAGAAAATGAGACGCTCAGAGAAATTTGGGATGCAATGGAAAAACGTATCATGCCTTTCATGGAGGGAAGTGTCAAGGAACATCAGGTTAAGAGGGAGTTGAGCTGTCCTAATTTCCAGAGCAAGTACATTCAGTATCCATTGGAAATCAGTGGTATCGAATATCCTGAAAAGACAGTAGAGGTGCATCATGGCAGAGAAGTCGGGAAGATGGTCGTAATTCGCCCTTCTGACGCAGACAAGACCTACCTCGGCATCTACTTAGGCGACCTGCCGGTTGGAATCTATGCTACACACAATGAGGAAAGCGGGAAACTGTCTCTCAAACATGACCGCAACCCAGCCATTTTTGTCCCTGACCTTGATAGGATTGTGTACGGGATGGAAAGTTGGTGGCACATGATTGAAACGGTTGAGGATATGAGTGACATTAGTAATCATGACATCAACAATCAATGGTATGTGAAAGCGTTGTGGCAGATTAAAGATGGATGAGAGGAGTAGAGCATGACATCCGATATTCAAACATTTTCAGCCAAGGTGGAAGAGCTTATGGCACTCGTATTCGAAAACCATGCAACAGAGAATCAGCCATATATCCTTATTGAGGAAATGGCCGAGCTAACTAAAGAACTGATTAAGCGGCATCGAGGAAGAGATAATCGCCCTGAACTTGTGGAAGAGCTTTCTCATGTGCTGGCATCTGCTTTTGTGACGCAAGCTATTTTGGGCATTGGGTTTGACGAGTTAAGCGCTGAATTGCAGAAGAAAATAGATAAATACAGCACGCCTCAACAAGTAGATGTTGCTCAGCATGAAAAGAGTGGTGCAGTGGCAGATACAAAACATTTGCGAGCCCTTTATAAGGCAGTTTTTGACACAGAGCTTGATTCCGCCAATCCTGAATGCAGGGCACAGATGCAGATTGCGATATTTATCCTTCAAGAACTAGGCATTGGCTTGTTGAGTTACTCCTTTGGAAAATATACACGAGGGTTTTATTCTCAGGAACTACATGAAGATATTCTTTCGCTTAATTCAGTTGTACCCGCAGAAAAGGTTGTATTTGCACCACACGCTCGGCACTGTATTGACACTATCCGAACAGTCATATCTTCAAAGCCGCAGGGACACTCGTTAAAGGAATGGCTAAACTTTTCAGTAGGAAACTAGAAGCAAAAAAACCCACTTGTCCAATTTGGATAGGTGGGTTTTGTATTGCAATTCAGAGCTCATTTTTCCTGATTTTCTTCATCTATTTTAAGGACTCGCTTTACCGCTTCATGCAACTCAGGACTGTCTCGGTATGCCAACACTAAGGAAATCTCACCTTTGTCAGATAGGGTTAGCGTTTTACCTTCGTTCTTCCCATAAAAAACCGTGACCGGAATATCCAGATACTCACACAAATTGATGATATATTGGAAGGAAAACCCTCCCCAATCACTGCCAGTCTTGAGAGATGAGTATAGTGTAGATGATTTGATATCTGTTTCGTCGAAGAAATTTTTCATGGTCCCGTATTTCTCTATTATACGGCTACGAATAAATGATTTAACATCAAAGTCCATAACACACCTCTTTGGAAACTTATTGTCTCCAGTGTACCATGACTTTTTAATTTGTGCAAGAATACTTTCACCTCTCCTAAATATTGGAGTAAATTCATAAAATTATATTGACTTCTCCGAAATATTGGAGTAAAATCAAATCAACAATCATCTCAGAAGATGGAGGGTAAGCTTTGTCAAGGACACAAGAACGAAATGAACGTGCGCAGAAATTTAGGGAAAACTATAACTCCGATAATGACATTGAGGTTATCCCATCAAATAGGGATATCGGACAAGAACACTCTCATGAACAGAGAACAGAGCTGGTTGGCCCTTATTGTAGAGTTTCAACAAAACAAGAATCTCAGACAGAAAGCTATGAGTTGCAAAAGATTTATTATGAGGAATATGTTGCGAAGCATCCTAACTGGAATTTTGTTGATATTTATGCTGATGAGGGCATTTCTGCAACCAGCATGAGGAACAGAAAAGATTTTATCCGGCTGATTGAAGACTGTCGAAAGGGGATAGTGACAAGAATTGTCACAAAGTCAGTGCCTCGTTTTGCCAGAAACGTTGTTGACTGCATCTCCACTGTGCGAATGCTCCGGAATCTTCCTCGACCAGTTGGAGTCTATTTTGAAACCGAGAATATTGATACACTGAGCAGGGAAAGCGACCTGCAACTGTCAATGCTTTCTGCATTTGCGGAGAGCGAATCCATTAATAAGTCCACAAGCATAAAATGGGCAATCCGGCAGCGCTTTGCTGCAGGAATCCCCAAAATCGTGGATATTTATGGTTTTGATAGAGAAGGTCTCACCCTCACAGCGAATGAAGAACAGGCGGCAGTGGTAAAACGTATCTATACACTTTTTTCGCAAGGAGAACGTGTTTCGACCATCGCTGCTATGTTAAATGCAGAGAGAATTTTGTCACCAAGGGGAAAAGAGAAGTGGAGTCAGTCAACAATAAGATACATCCTTACTAATGAGAGATATTGTGGCGATGTCCATATGCAAAAGACCGTTTGTGTTGATGTCTTTACACACCGGTCCGTAAAAAATGCTGGTCTTGAACGACAATACCGGATGAAAGATTATCACCAAGGAATTGTAGAAAAAAGTTTATGGGATGAAGTTCAAGTTGTATTCTCAAAAGATATTTCAGCATTTTTTGATGAAGATCAGGAATACGAGTTCGAGCAACTCCCAGGGGTAAAATTTTATGCAATTTCGCTGACGAATGGAAGGAGTTACAGAGATGAGTTATAGTATAGAAGATTTGAAGGACTCTTATGTTGTTACGCCTCCCCGGAGGGGAGGATTTAGTCTCGCCGAGGTTCGCATTACAGGTTCATCAATAAATTTCTCTTCAGTTACCGCAGCTGAGTTAAAGTATCCGCCAGAGGTAATTATATTTCTTTCACGGGATACTACTAGACTGATTTTGGCTTCAAAGGAAGAATCGGCACTGGATTTGTCGGCAAGAGACCGTGCAGCATTGGCACTGCCGTTCTTTACAGAGGCACATGAGAAGAAGAGGGGAAAAACTCCAGTCGCTGTTAGACATAAGATGTTCTTAGATTCGTTAAGGTTAAAATGTGGCTGGGGAAAGAAAGGGGTTTACTGCGCTTCTGGGACTGCAATGGATGGCTGTGACATTATTGTGTTCGACCTCAAGCACGCAACTATGGCATCGAGGGGAAAAAATAAACCTACCACAGAAACGTTTTTGGCAACACTGCCCTCTCTTTCACAGATAAGGAGGGAGCTTACGGCCGAGGACTGGAGCAAAAAATATGTTGCGGTTCGCCCTGAAGCATGTCTTTCTTCAGGCATTATTATTGATACGGATTATGAGGAAATCGAGGATGTTCCTCGTGGTGCAGGAATCGACATTGTTGATGCCGATTACGAGAGCATAGACACTGAGTATGAAGTCATAGATTACCCTGCAGAGGCGTCGTAACTTTTGTGAATAGGGGAGAGCAGAAATGCTTTCTCCTATTTGTTTTATGAGGGTAGACAATTGACCAAAAATCAGGTAAAATAGGAACAATTGTTTCAGCCTGAGGAGCGTAATAGAATGAAAGAGATTCTGCAATATTATCACGATGTAGTCTTTGCTTGTATAAAGGAAAGTTTAGACTTAGATATTTTCTCGCTCACACAAGAAAATTCTGGAAAGGCAATCTGTCTTAAGAATAAGCACCAATTAATAGATGACACTACAGAAACGTTTGCGTGGATTAGAATCACTGCATTCAATACAAATATGGAAGCCCGAGCTCCCAGACATAAAGACTTTCATTGTATAGTGGATTTTAGCAGTATAACGCTTTGTGAGGCGGAACGTGGCAAGGGACATTTTCTTAAAATGTACCAAGCCTTATGCAGCTCTGATGATGTCCACGAGATTAGAGTGTCAGGTGTCAGTACATCAGAAATTGTTGAATGGTGCAAAAAGCGCAATATGAAGTATAGTGCTGAAACTCTCACATACTTATTCAAAAAGGCTGGAGAGAGGAATCGTGTGCCAGGAAAAGCGTAAGAGGAGGATTTTGCAGAATAATATAAAACTTCGCAAAATCAAGTTTTTGCGAAGTTAAGGGAAGAAGAAAGCGCATTTTTCAGGGACTTAGGAGGTTTTATTTATGAGTATGAGCGATTTTGATGAAGACTACGACCCATACGAGGATTTTGACGAGATGGCCGAGGACAACTATGATTTTGTAGAGCCACGCACTGTCGATGGTGTGGATATGTTCTACGGAATTTTTCATCGGATGGCTGGCCGGCGCAACCGACTAACAGTGTGGGATGAATTTCTTGATTTTGTATCATACAATTTGGCGCAGGCTGCTGGTGTTAAAGAACGCAAATCAAAACAATTAGAGAAAATCGAAAAAAAAGTTTCAGGGACCGATCAACACTTGATGAATATGCTATTTGAGCTTCTTTTTGAGATTTACAAAAAGGAAGGCGCATGGGATGTATTGACAATCGTGGCTGATCGCTGTGGGATTCTAACACCGGAGCAAAAACAAAAATATCTCTATAATAGGAATTGTTCCAATTATGCTGAAGGCATTTTAGCTATGTATCGAAATATGTTTAGAGAAGCAAGTCCAAATAAGCATTCTGAGTTATATGAGGTTGTCAGGCTTCGAGGCTGTGGCGCTGGAGCTCCGATTCTTCAAGCTGTCGAGTTGTTGCTTGAAGAAGACCCGAATTTCTCATCTCACATTATGTTTCATCTTATTGCGCCTGATAGTATTGCCGCAAAAATGTGCTATATCCAGCTTTCACTGTTGAAATGCTGCGCTACGGTTAGCACGGAGACGCAATATAAGGTCTATGGGAAAAATCCTGTGGGTGAACTCCATGCTCCCAAAGGGGCTTTTTGCACCAATGCGTTTTATGATAGTGTATGGGGGCAAAGGCGGCTAAAGGGGATTTTGGAGCAGTTAAAGGTGGAAAAACAGCCGAATTAGGAGACTTCTCCCCTTTTGCATATTGTATGGAGAAAGGAGCTGGTTCTGTAATGACGTTTGAAGAATGCGTGGTTCATTGTGCAGGTAATAGGGAGTTTGTAAGCGAGTTTAATCGACTCTCTGGGAGGCAAATGGGTGAGCCCCGGACAGGTATTGAGCTCGCAATTGACGTGGCCTGTGGGCGTGACCCAGATAGGGAGGCGTTTCCTGAATTCATCCAATTTATAAGAGAGTGTGTTTGGAAGCCGCTAGTGCTGAAAGTCGCAAGAGATTGATATTGTTACAAATAGAAAAAGAGGGGCATTTGCCCCTCTTTTTCTTATAGGTGTTTTTTTCGTGGTTTGCCACATCCCTGCTCAGGGTCTCTTTCAGATGGCGGCATCTTTGCCACTTCTTCCTCGCTTAGCTTGCGAAAGCATTTTTCGTGGAACGCTACAATGCCAGAGAACGGAATTTCCGGCACCGGCAGGCTCTTCCATCTCTTTTTCACATCGTGGCTTGGGAGCACACTCATTTCCTTGACAAAAGCAGTGCCTGCAGCAGGCTCATCTGTCAAAACCTTTGTTACAAGTGCTGACATATCATCTAAGGACTCTTGACATCTTAGAATGAAACGTGCTGTATTGAGCGCAACGGAAAAATCCATCATCGAAAGCACGGTTCCATCAGAGAGAACCCGCAAATCATTGCTGTAAGCATCTTCCCTGTCCTCGGATTCTGAAATTTCATTGTGCGAGTTTGAATTGAGCTGACCATCAGGAAGCAACGCTTTGCGAGAGCAAAAGGCATTGTTCTCAAGAACTCCGCCATACCCATTGTAGCTTCCGATTGCTCTACCAAGTTCTTCCCCATGCCTGCGATGAATTAGTACACATTTTTCGTTTCCACGGATACTCTGATTGCAACATCGGCACATATAGCTGTATAATCCCATCTTCTTTTCTCCTACAAAACTTGTTTGATTGCGGCATCAGATACCTCATACCAAAAATCACTGATTTCTGCCTTTTTACCACAATCATCTGAGACAACGATCACATATTCACGCTTGATGTCTTCCTCATGATGGAGATTTTTTCGATGGGCTCCAATGATTCCAGAAATCTCCTTTGTTTCCAAATCTATCTCACAAGGCAAAATCATAGCACTTCCATCATTCCATTCTACAGTCAATGTCGCCGGAACGATGTTTGTGAGTTGTGATGCAAAATATTCAACCAGAAGCTTAAGGTTTTTCTGTCGTGCCTGGTCAAGATGCTTTTTATTGAGGACTGCTCCGCCAACTTCTCGAAGCGCTTTAACGACCTCAAGGGCAGTCTCTTCATGCCCCATCTTAACAGCAGCACGAATTAGGCGTGCGCCAGATTCGCCATCATCATTAACAGAAGCGCCATGATTCAAGAGGAATGTCACAGTTTCGGCAGTCGCCTCCCATGAGTCCACAATATTGAGGAGAGGAGTGTTGTCTCGCTTTCTGTCCCAACTTGAAGTATTGCTGCACCACTCAGGCATAGATGCTTTTACACCAATCTCGATCAAAAATTGACACAGTCCAAGCTGTTGCTGCTTGCATGCTTGAATGAGGGTCTGCCCAGAGAATTTAAAGCCATTATCTGCAAGGATTTTTGCAACCTTGGTGTCACCAGTAAAAGCGAGATACTTAGAAATCACTCGCAATTCATCAACACTGTCAAACAGATATTTTACTCCATTGGCATTCGTATATGTGCCGTTTTCCAGCAAGAACGCTAACATGCCATGATGTATTGGAGGATAGGTTTTGCCAGTAGAATGTTTGCGAACAAAATACTGGTGAAGTAGGTTGTGCCAATACACAAGACTTGTACTTACACCTCTTTCAAACAGCGCTTTCGCATTTTTTAGTTGGTCTCTTAGAACCACCATTTGGAATAGCGTGTCTAGCGAGCTCACCGCCATGCCGTCTGCGAGTGCATACTCTCCGAGAGTCTCGTCGCCAAACTTGATTGATATCATGAGCAGTTCTTGCTTGGGTATATTCAGAAACGCATTTAGAAGGTCTTTGTTAGTTGTGGTTGTTTGTGCTGCGTTGTTCATTTTTTGTCATTCCTTTCATTTGTCGGGATGGGTCGAAGGAGATGCATCAGGAAAGATGGGTCGACAGGCTTCCCATTGAGCGTTGTCCCATGTGCATTGTCATCCCACTCGATGCCCATTTCTTCTGCTACCTTCTTGAAAATATTGCAATCGAACTCCAAAAGCCTTCGCCTCCACTCTAATTTCGTTCGTCGTTCACGTTCTCAGCACCTTGACTGCATCCTTATAAATCTTACTAAATCCTGTTGAGGTACTAATGACAGCACGCTCAAACTGGCGATTGATGAGTTTTTCATGCTCAACATGGATACCTTTTACTTGCACCATCTCCAAAGCAAAGCGTTTATCGAGACCGATAAGTGTATTGAGAGGGAGGGCTGCTGAGCGAATGATTCTTGCTCCCGTTAGCGGGCAGAAGCCACCCTTGTTATAGGTTATACCCTCAATATTTCCGAAATCAGGAGTTGCCAACAGCTTAAACATTACATCATTTGAAACCAATAATGTGTTCATCTCGTAAATATCGAACTTAGAGCCAAACTCCAAAATGCCTCTGTGGTCAAGGGCAATATCTTTCGTTGAGAGAATATTTGCAGATCTAGCATTAAGAAGTACACTTACGGCATTCGACATCTGTGCATGTGCGATGAGCGCACCGATTTGACGCAAAGCAACAGAAAACAAATCAATGCGCTGAAAACGAAGAGCCTCATAGCTGCCGACCAACATGCGACCTTGCTGGGTAATTCTTGTCAGCTCCGGATCTATGCTGATATTGGACGCCGGGAGTTTATCTTTGCCATTGGTCTCGCTAGTGCTTGATGTGATAGAGCGATAATCTTTGCCCTCGATTTCTGTAATTATTGCGGCAATGCTTGGTAGCACTGTGGCTTCATCTAAGCCTTGTTTTACAGCACGAGCGGCGAATTCAGGAAATAGTACGGTTGACTCTGCGGTTTTGAAAAACTTCTCCACAGTATCACTGCCGGAACCTCTCACCTTAATGTCAAATCGCTTCAACTGGCGCTGAAACGCATCCAGACCCTCCATACTTGTGCCATAGTATTGGTCATTGGGGTCTCGTGCCTCTAATACCTGTGAAAGCTCTCCCTCATTGTACATTTCCTTATGTAACCTTACATTGTCATATCGCATAGTTTTTCATTCCTTTCTCATCCTTCAAATTGACTTACCATATTGTATGCAAAAGAGACCACTATGCGGTAGTCTCTCATCTCTCTCTTTGCAGTGGTTGTTAATAGCTGACAAAAAAAGAGAGGCCGTAGCCTCTCTTTCTTATTTGCCTCAGTTCAAAAATTCCTTTGGAACCTGCTTTGTTAGCCAAACACCATTTTCAGAACGGAAGAACTCAAACCCCCTCTCGATACATCTCCCCTGCCCTCACACAAAACACAACTGGCTTAATATCATATTTACTCTCCTTTTTTAATTAACTTAGCAGCGGGAATTGGCAAAACGGCCAATCCCCACTACAGAGTTTCAGATTTGCCCTTCCCAACAATCCACGACACCATCATCAGCGTCCGACCCCTGTATATGCGACTGTGCCATTCGGATGGCAGTCACTTCATTCTCACAGCAGAACTTGACCTCGCCAGACTTGTTCTTGCCTGTGATATAGACGGCATATTCATTGTTTTTCATTCTTAATAGCTGACCTCGTGCTAATGCCTCCTGTTACTGTGTTATTTTTGCAGCCTCAATGGCGATGTTCGGCCATGTACAGTGCTGTTTTGCTCCGCCAGTCCAGTCCTTGTCATGTGACATTGTGCGAAGCAGAACTCTGTCGTACCAGTTGTTGTTGCTGTCGTGCCAGTTGTTGAAAATGCGCACATCATAGATAGAGACATATGCCAGCTTATCAGTGCTTGCATTTTTCAAAACTGCCGAAAACTCATAGTGATCTCCGTAAAATGCGTGGAGCTGCATTCCTGCCGCCTCACACATCTTTTTCAGCTCTCGTTTGGCCTGCCGTTGAATCTTGCTCCTTTTCCGCTCAAAGCGGTTAATTTTGTGTAGATTTAGGATCTTTCCGAATCTGGAGTAATCGCATAATGTACTCTCCTGCTTCATATGTGCCAAGTGAAAGATAAGCCATCATTCCTGCCATCGCCTCCAAAAAGGTTTCATAAGCCTGATGGCCGAGGATGCCATCCGCAATAAATGAATAGTACCCGCCAAAAGAACCCCCGTAATTCCGCTTAAAGATGGCGGTTTCTTTTTTCGTCCCAAGATGCTCTGTGAAGAACACAATATCGGAAATATAGGTGCGTGCATTCTTACAAATTCCCTTAATTGTTTGCTCCCGAGTAGCACATTCTTCCTGGTCCCTATGGGCATGATACATTCCAGCAATAAACAGTTTTCCGTTTGCAGTTTTCAGGTGCTCTGTGACGAATCCAGTAATGTCCTCGATTTCTGTGAGCCTTGTATTTTCCATTTTTCTTTCCTCCTCTATTGTTTATAGTATTGTATGCAAAAGTCCCACACCTTTCGGTGGGGACTTCCAGATTCAAAAACCAATTTTGGCAAGCAGATTACCATAAACCTCTGGGGCACCAGACTTTCTTGTTATAATGATGTGCTCTTTCCCGATGCTAACAACATGTAGCCCCATAGCTTCGACTAAATCACTGGGCACAAATGCCGTATTCTGAAACGTGGTCACTACCCCTTCAAGCTGGACAACTACCACTTCATCACTCATCATCTTCTCTACCTCGCTTCGCCCAAACACAAGGCGGTAAGTGCCTCCCTCATATTCGAATTGAATCGCGCCTTCGGATAAGTACAAAATGTTCTTTGCGCCAAGGGATTCTACCACTTTTCGGAGCGGCAAGTAAAACACGTCTTTCGCTTCAAAGCAATTGACAGTTGGTGTGTTCTGGATTACCTCTGCGATACTTGAGCGAATCATAAATTCACTTCCTGCTTTGAAGATAAGGGTGTCTTCCAGCATTGCCTTTTCTTCAGGGCTTAGGTTGTTGATTGCACTGTTTATGGCATTCAGTTTTTCGGTGCTTTCTTGCAGATGAGTGGTGATGGTCATAAACTCATCATCTTTTAGGAGTAGTGTGTCGGTATAGACTCCATGAATCCCGTAGTTGAGGAGTTCTTGCGCTCTCCCTGGAGTATTGATGGTATGTGCAAAATACTTCACTTTTTCAGGCTGCAATGCGTTGATGTATTCTTTTGAAGTCAGCAGCTCATCGGGAATTGTGATAGCATAAACACCAAGTTCCAGAGCCTTTTCGCTAATCACTTGCGGAGTAGCCTTTATCTCCCCCGCCATGGCGTAAACGGTCACAATGATGTCCTGATACCCAAGAGCTTTAATCGTCGCATAGTCCTCAAATAAATAGACCTGAGGGATAAAACGAGCTCGGTATGCAGAATATTGAGTAGCAATGACTTCGAGAGCGGAATAATCTCTATCTTTTGTGTCTGTGATGATCCGAACTTTGGGATGCTTGTCCAGAAAAGAGATTAAATCCTCAAGAGCCACAGGAGTGTACTTATTGCAGATTTCATATTGCATGAACTCGGCTTTCGTAACATCTGTGTTGGGAGCGAGCGGGATGCGGTTAGACATGTACTCCCAATCATGAGCTAAGATGTGAAAACCATCTGTCGTTGTAAGAATATCAACTTCAATAAGGGTATAGCCTTGTTCTGCACTTGCGGTCAAGGCTTCCATGCTATTGGTGCCGGCATAGCCAACAACGATTCCTCCAGCGTGTGCTACGAGCTTAGGTGTGGGTGCTTGTGTGGATTTTGCTTGCTGTTCGATAACAGTCCAGATGTTGCGAATGATGTTTCTTGCGATTATTTTCCGAGTAGGCGAAACGCCTGCTGCACATGCTGTGGTCACTAGATGTAATGCGATGATTGCGAAGATGAGCAGTGACTTTATGAGTTTGTTTTTCAATTGATTCGGCAGAATAGCCTTGGGTGGGCGTGCCTTCTCTCCTCTCTTTTTTTACATATCCTTACTTTTCGTCCCAAAATTTTCTGAGTTATGATATGCAAAAAGAGGGCGTTGAACTGAAAAAACGCAAAACGGAGATCAATAACATAAATTGATTTGAGAAAAATGAAAACTGATTTGTGTTTTTTGCGATAATTTATCAAATAGAATGCCAAAAACATAAATTAAACTCAAATAACGCAAATCCATTTGATAAAATTTTATGAAATTTGAGAAAACGCCTAAGAAAAATATAAATTTTGAGTTTTTGATAAGAGAAGCGCCCTACTTTTCAGCAGGACGCTTTTTGCAATTGCGGTGCTTTAACTATAGGGACAAGTGTCACTATAGACCTCAGTCACCCAGGTTGCCAATTGATTCGGTTCTAGTGTTGCTAAACAAATCATGAGATATTCTGGATCATCACAGCAATCGTGGTCTGGACACCCATTCCAATCTTTGTAAGGGTAGCGGCAATAGCGTTCATTCATGAGACAATGGTCAACATCTGTCAGTGCAATTATTCCAGCATCTGGGATATGCATGGACTTTGCTTTTTCGATGAGTGTTTCGGCATCAATCATGGCTGCTCTCCTTTTCCCTTGTTTGAGTTTGCAAGGCTGCGTACAAACCGCTTTGCCTGAAATTCGGTGATATTTCTCACACCAGTCGCCATCTTCCACTCCGTGAGCTTCAGAGGCCAGTCGGAGTCAGCACAAACGCTGACGTCAATATGGTCAATCAGAGCCTTCTCCTCTACCTCTCGCTTGCGGATGAAATCCATAGCCGTTTTGAGATACTTAATGGCATAAGCATAGTCCACATCATTCCCCTTGATGCGCCAACCACCCATTTTTTTATTGGTGATTGCCCATTGAAGCCAAACAGAATTCATGTAGGTGAGGTTGATATATTCATCCTTATGGAGCGAGAAATTAGCTCTGGCATTGCCGCTGAGGGAGTATGATTTCTCTACGGAAACGAAGATATACCTGTGTCCCTTTTCGCTAAACTCTTCAAGAATCTCATTATTCTCAAGAAATTCCTTATCATAACTGTCTTGCGCTTTCATTGTGTAAATACGTCCATCTGCGCTTTTGTATCGAATCTTGGGGATATCATCATCGCATTCAATGAGATTGATGGGGTAGATACTGCAATCTGCAACAGAGCAGTCATGAGTTCTGTTTGCTTCTCCCCTGCCTCTGGAATTTTGCCAAGCTGAGGTATAGGAGCGATATGAGCTGCGTTCTGGCACGAGGTTTTGAACTGTTAACACCATGTCGCCCTTGTTGACCTCGGTATTACACTTACCAATGATGTCGTTGAACGAACCGAAGCGGTTGTCGGACAACCATTTGTCGGCCATGGCATAGAGAACATACTCCGACTGATGGTCCAACTTAATCCCTTCAGGAAGAGGAAGTATTGGCGTGTTATCTACAACCCCTTGGAGTATGTTGTAGACGTGCAGTCTTGAGATAATGCCATCAACCATTTCTTTTCGGGCCGATTTTTGTTTCTTAATAAAACTTTCTTCCTCCCAATCAGAGTCAAAGTCTGGCATTTCGGCAGGTGATGTGTCGATGACATAGCCGATGATGTCGTCTTGAATATGGACTCTATCTTCCTCTGTCCACCCAAGATATACATTCTCGCCGTTTCTGATGATAATGCCAACGGTCTTGCCATGATAATATGCATACTTTTCGAGCATGTTGGAGTGCGGGAATCTTGAACTTCTACCAAGCTGTATGGCATTTTTCGATAGGCGTATTAGCATGATGCAACGCTTGTTTGGCGCAAAGGTGTCAAGAGCAAGTGGGCTATGTTTCAAAAATTCCTCAAACATTCCAATTTCTTCCCATCGGAGTTCATAGAGCGAAGCCATTGCCCCTAAATCCTCATCTAAGAAACGCAGCTTTTGATGAAGAACAATTGGTTCATCATCAGGAGCATTCTTGCCGGAGCGAATTTGTCCGAACTTTACAACTTCGCCAGCGTAGCAGCAGATAGAATAGATTTGAGAGTCGAGGAGGTAAATTTGGTTTTCAAATTGCTCCATCTTCTCTTCCATCTCTCTCTTCTTGTCATTGAGTTCTGCCATAAGACTGCTTTTAAGGGCATCGAGCTCTGCTATTTTGGCATCGATTTCAGCCTTAAGTACCGCCAGCTCCTCTGTTTTGGCTTTTTTGACATCGTCCATCTCTTGCTCAATGGACGACATTTCTGTTTTTACTTCACCAAGCGCATTAGCTAAGCTTTGGTGGGTGAGCGAGCTTTCCTGATTGGCGGGAAGCATACCAGTAACGGAGGCATCTGTGGACATGTTAAGCGCAAGACGCAATTCGGCAGGGGTTATTTGAGAGTAATCCTTGTGGGGAGTGAAGGCGAGGTATTTCTCCGGTTCAGGAATGACAAGTCCTTTTTCGGGATTCCCCATAAAAATGTAGGCATAATCGCCTTCCACCCACCGGCCAACATTGAGAGATTGCTTGTAGGTGGTAGCGAACATTTGGTGTTCACGGAATTTTGCAATGATCTTTTGCTGATGTTCAGGCCACTGGTACTCTCTTGTTCTTGTGTGTGGGTGGCTAGCCCAGCTTGATAATTCGAGCATATCTCTTGCATTTGAGCTAATGATGCTTTCATCATCATCTCGACTTCGGGAGCGCAGGTTTTTGCTCATTTCTGCATAAATGCGCTCGCCATCCTCCCATGTAAGGGAGAGGAACCAGTTCATGAGTCCAACAAAGTTGGTAAAAGTTGTTGTTCCTATTGATTTCATAATATTTTCTCTCCTTTTTGTGTGTTTTCAGACTTTCCAATAGAGGCGCAGACGACTAAGTAGTCATCAATTATTTCGTGGAAGCTGGTTTCAACTTCGACAGATGTTGCAGCTTCAAAAGTAACCAAATCTTCAGTATTTAGAACCCTTCCAACAAATACACAATCTTCAGGGATGTATTTGATTTCCGCATGAAAATCCTTGTAGGTGAGAATGCTTGTAGGCGGGCTATTATCATCTGCATTACCGAGAAGAGCGCTGAACTTTACTGCAAGCGCTTTCTTTCTAGCCTCTAATGCTGCGGCTTTTGCCGCAACTTCGGCATCCATTTCAGCTTTCTCATCATGAAGGGAGCGTCCATAAACATCTTTCAGTTTTGACATTACGCAGAGTATCCCTTTCTTCCGAGCACTTCCACGATTGAAAACCCATGTTTCAGAGGTTAGTTTTTTCCTCAGTATAGAAATCGCCTTGTCATAATCGAATGGCTTTCCTGTCGAAAGGCTTTCCTGGTGAATAGGCGTAATATGGTCAAGTGCCCAGAGGATTCCGTTGTTATAGTCCTCCTTATACTTGATAGTGTGTGATTTTTCGTTGATCTTCCTCTGCAAGTCACTCACCATGGTGTAAAATTTGCGTTCATCTGGTGACAGTCGTTCTGCTGGAACAAGAACAGTGATTGTGCGTGCTTTGACATCATAAGTGTCAAATTTTGCAGCGCAGTCAGGAAATTCTGTCTTGTAGCGGCTGTAGTGCATTTTAACTTCGAAAATATCATCCACTTCGAAAATATCATCCATTTGCTTGCATTTTCTCCTTTCTCTTCTGCCTTTTTTGGTAATTGCGTTATTATATGCACTTTGTGGGAAGAGATAAGAAAACCGACTATGTATATACATAGTCGGTTTCAACATTATTGAGTTATTGCTATTTTCCATTTGGTCATTTTTCTTTTTAGCATTTAGAGCCCTTTGATTTGTCTCATAATGGGTAATGCCTTTTTCATACGCTCGACCGAAAGTGCTCTGCTTTTGCTCTTTGAGTACTTTTGGATGTACTTCTCCATTTCCTCGACGGTGTAGGCACCCGACCTGACAGCTGTGAGAATTATCTGCGCCCCATCCACCTTGATTGCTTTCATTGCAGATGTATTGATAACCTGACATCCATCACGTCCACCCAGTTGCACCAGCGGCAAATAGCCATCAACCATGTTCCTCCCAATATTCCAAATAACGTAGCCATATGGAACATAGTCTACCAGCTCAAACTCGTGTCGGCCGCTTCGTATTGAATTCTTAGCCAATATGATTCCTCCTCATTTTCATAGCCGCATACTGCGGCGTTTCCTTGCCGCCCCGCAGCTTTACTTGCTTGTGTTGATTCATATCATATATCGCCTCTTATCGCAGACCGAAGCGCCCCTAGCTCTGCCTCTAGCTCTGCGATTCGTCTTTTCATTTTGACCTTGTCTCCGGATTTGTCAAACCACGTCCGCATTTTATCGACCAAAGGCGAGCTGAATTCTCCCCGCTCTTGAATAAGTCCATATAGGCACAGCCCGCAGGTTTCTGGTTCAATGTCGATTTCCCGTGCAATCATGTCTATGACAGCTTTTGCAGATTGCCAGCGCCTATCGTACAGGGCGATGGAGCTATCTTTGAATCTGCACATCTCAATATATTTTTCTCCGGTGTAGGTTTTATCCCGTATGGCATCGTAATAGTTCGCAGGCCTATCAAAATCACTGTGCGGAATCTTTATTCCGCTCTTGCTCACGGTATATTCCGTTCTCGTCAGATTCTCAAATAATTCCATGTCATCCCCCCCCCCCCCACCAAATCCGGCAGATAATATAAGACTCCCGCTTCTGCCCACGGCATAAATTCTGGCAGGACAGCATGCATTCCGCAGGTGCAGCTAAATTCGCCATCACTATTTTCGGGCAGCGGCTTCTCGTTGTACACGAAAACCATCGGGAACCCATTGCTATTTCTCGCTGCCCACGGATAGCCAATTTCGACCCACCGCCGCACAACCGCCTTATCATCGTCTGTCAACACAATCTTCGGCTTGCGACGGATGCGGTCGGGGTGTTTGGCAGCGATTTCGATTACGTCGGCGAATGCCCATGTGTCAATCATGCTGGAGCAATCCTCATTCTCAGCAGACACTACGTAAGGAATCCCATTTTCGGCAACCCAAACATTTTCGAGCCAAACCGACCCATCTTCCCGCAGCACATCAAGCCTCTCTCCAGGCACAACCCCCAAAATCTCACACAGGTGTGGCTTGTCCGGCTCTGCTGGTGCTGGTTCGGCGGGAAGGGTTGGAATTGCCCATGACCTCGGCGTGCTACTACGAAGCATGCAATCGGGGGAACCTTTGTGCCACATGCATTCGGCGCATATTGTTCCATAGCAATGCGTTATCAGTACCCCCGCAGCCTCAACCGCCTGCTTATCCGTTATATTCACAAAAATCACTCCATTTTCTCAAATTTTACTTAGCGCCATCTGGCACTCCCGATGATTATCCGCGTGGCGGGCTATCAGGATATTCTGCCCAGAGAGTACATCTTCCACATATCTCCCACCCCTGCCCAATACATAGTGGGTAGGGTTTGCTTTCTTCTGGAATGAAGCAGGCAGGTTTTCCCTCAAAGCCTTGTTGCTCCAAATATTCGTTTCGTGTAAAGCAGAGCTCTTGAGCCTTGACTTTTGCAAATTCGGGATCGGAATAGAGTCTGTTAGCGCAAATTGATTCAACACCATTCGGGAATGTAGCAATAATGCTAATGTTAGCACTTGCAACATCATAAGTGCGGTGTGCTGCAATAGCTGTTCCATCAATGGCGGTGCATCGATAATACGCCCCTCGGTTCTCGCAACTAGACATAATCAGTCCTCCTTTTTTTGTATTGTTATGTCTCTTAACCAAGCCGCTTCAGTCCTGTCCGATGATTATAGCCGGGACAAGAATAGTTCAGGCTTTCGACGACGGCTACCACAATTCTGTTGCTATTTGCTTTTTCGGTGTCTCTCGCTCTCTTCCTTGCCTCTTCAAGCGTCACTCCTGTACAATCCTGCAACCACACACCATCAACAAGGCCATTTCGCTCATGACTCACATTTATAAGGGAATAGTTCATGTTTTTCAACTACCTTTCTTTAATAGACCTTTTTTGATTTGCTAACCCACTATATGCAAAAAAACAGGAGAGCTTAGCTCTCCTGCCTCTATTTAGTAATGTTAGTCGATGTTGAGTGTTTTCAGCATTTCCATGAAAAGCTCCAGTAGCAGCGGGTCTTCAAATGGAGCGAGCGGGTCTTTGGAAACATCATCAGGGTAGAGATCGATATACGACCCTGTGTCACACATTGTTCCATTTTTAATAGAAATGGTTATCACTCCAGACTGATCTCCAAATTCGAAATTGAGCACATATTCTCCCTCGACCTCATTGCACATGTCCTCATCGTATTCGTAGAAGAACGAATCCATATTTCCCAAAATTATTTCTGCTGTACCAACTTTCCCATCTAGCCATTGTTCCATGGTTAAGCCCTCCCATTCTTTCTCAAAATCTGATGAAATTATGGCGCCAGCTGAGGGAATTGTCAATAGGTGGGTGCTTTTTCACTAGCCACTCCCATTTCCCCCATCTTCTCCCCAAACTCCCCTCTTCCCAACCCACTCTTCCGACTTTCCCTCCCCACAAACCTACAATTCCCAATCTTTTCCTCCGCCCTTTTTATGAGCTATGTTTTTTGAACCACGCTCCCTCTCAAAAATGCCTCTTCCAACGCCCCTCTCCCCACCAACGGTCAATCATAACTCTCCCCTTTACACAGAATTATTACCCACTCATCGAACCATATATCTAACAATTCTCACAATATCCAACGATTCTCCTATCCCAAGCTACTGATTCTGACTTTTCGCTGTCCCCTCTCCCCTGCAATGTATTCGTACCATCCTCTCCCAAGCAATGGCTTTCTGATGTTATCCCTATCCAAAGCTATGATATTAACACCTTTTCTCTATGTAAAGGCAGTAAAACCACTCTGCCATAGCTGTTGCAGTGAGATATCTCTCAACGGGTTCAGTAGTGATGGAAAAGCTCGAACCATCATCACAAAGGCTCAGAATATAAGTGGTTTCGGTTGGAAAAGCTTTTGAAAGAGAGGGTGTTGTTTCGTGATGAGGATTTCTCGAAGGGGGGCTCTTGGAAGCTCCTGTGTATCACTCTGTCAAGAGTGTATATTATAAGAGTATTAAAGAACTATTATCTTGGTATGAGAATGGTATTTGGAGGAATTTCGGGCTTTTTAGAGGGTTCTATTGACTTGCTTCGGTGTTGATGATATATTGATGTTAGAACAAACATTCTATGTGTGAATGATTATTCTTGCCTTAGCTTAAACAATCTGCATAAAGGGGGCATTTGATGCATGACAGACAGAATATATGCAGCCATCGATTTGAAATCATTTTATGCCTCTGTCGAATGTATTGAACGAGGCCTTGACCCTATGACCACAAATCTCGTCGTTGCCGATGCTGGACGAACGGAAAAGACAATATGCCTCGCTGTCACTCCTGCTCTTAAGGCTTGCGGGGTCTCAGGAAGAGCACGGCTGTTTGAGGTTGTCCAAAGAGTAAAGGAGATTAATGCTGCACGTCTTGGGAAAGCGCCGGGTCGCAAGTTTGTCGGGAAATCATCGAACAGTGTGGAATTGCAATCCTCACCAGAGCTGGCCATGGACTATATTGTTGCGCCACCACAAATGGCACACTATGTAGAGAAAAGCACGGAGATTTATGATACCTATCTAAAATATATTGCACCGGAGGATATTCATGTCTACTCCATTGATGAGGTCTTTATGGATATCACGAATTATCTTGTCACCTATAAACTTACAGCTCGTGAGCTTGTCATACAGATTATCCTTGATGTGCTGAAGACAACAGGTATCACAGCTACCGCAGGGATAGGGTCGAATCTTTATCTTAGTAAGATTGCAATGGATATTGAGGCAAAGCACATCTCTGCCGATGAAAATGGGGTCAGAATAGCCTGTCTTGATGAGGCAGAATACCGGCGCTCTTTGTGGGCGCACCGACCATTGACAGACTTTTGGAGAGTCGGAAGAGGCTATGCTAAAAAGCTGGAGGAGCAGGGGCTTTTCACAATGGGTGATATAGCTCGTTGCTCTATTGGGAAGCCCAGTGATTATCACAATGAGAGTTTACTCTATAAGCTGTTTGGCGTAAATGCAGAACTGTTGATTGACCATGCCTGGGGCTGGGAACCTTGCACAATAGCAGAAATTAAGGCATATAAGCCAACCACAAATAGTATTGGCTCCGGGCAAGTATTGCAGCATCCATATACAATTGAAAAGGCAAAACTAATTGTGCGGGAGATGACGGATTTGCTGGTGCTTGACTTGGTTGAAAAGGGTCTTGTGACAGATCAGTTGGCGCTCACAGTCGGCTATGACATTGAAAACCTCTCTGACGCTGCAAAAAAGACGAGTTATCATGGTAAGGTTACCATAGACCGCTATAGTCGCTCTATCCCAAAACATGCGCATGGGACAACAAATCTTGGACAGCATACCTCATCGACGAAATTGGTGGTGAATGCTATGCTGGCATTATTTGATAGGATTGTAGATAAAAATCTCTTGGTGCGGCGCATCAATATAACGGCAAACCATGTTGTCAGTGAGGCCGGCATTTCAAAAGCGATATCCCATGAACAGCTTGACCTATTTACCAATGGTGAGGAACTGGTAAAAAAGCAGGTAGAAGAAGAATCCCTAAGGCGTGAACGGAATGCGCAAGAGGCAATTATCTCAATCAAAAGGAAGTATGGGAAAAATGCCATATTAAAGGGCATGAACTACGAAGAGGGGGCTACGACGAGGGACCGCAACAGACAGATTGGAGGGCATAAAGCATGACAGGACCATATGATGATATAATTAACCTACCACATCATGTTTCTGCTACTCGACCCAAAATGTCTGCAATAAATCGTGCGGCACAGTTCTCACCATTTGCGGCACTTACTGGGCATGGTGCGGCAATTAAGGAAACAGCAAGGCTTACCAGTGAGCGCATAGAGCTTGGGGAGAGCGAGATTGCTGTGCTTGATATGAAATTGCAGATGTTACAGGAATCGTCAGTGGACCACCCTGAAGTCTCAGTGATATACCATGAACCTGATAAAAGCAAAAGGGGCGGTGCGTATGTAACAGCAAGTGGCGCTCTGAAGAAGATTGATGATGTTGAAAAGGTTCTTATCTTTGTGGGTGGCGAAAAGGTTCACATCTCAGATATTTTGGGTATTGAGTGTGAATTGTTTGTAGATTTGGATTAGGGGTATTGTTGCAAATCGCCTTTTAATCAATTGCGGTACTATTGCGAGATGAAATTGCATCAGGGAACCTATCATCTTCTGCATATAATGAAGACACTAAGGAGAGGGTGGTGGGTAGTTATGAAGATATTTTCAAGAGTAGGCTTGCTTTTGCTTTCAATAATATTGCTCTTGGCGATGGCGAGTTGCATGAAACCGAAGTCAGTGTCGAGTGAAATGGTTGCGTATATGAATGAAAAGTACGATGACCACTTTGAGTATGTTGCGCCGTTCGGCGGTCATGTAGGTGCGATAACGACGCAAATTATTGTTGCGTCAGAGAGGTTTCCTGATGCACAGGTGTGGGTTGAGCATTATACGAAGGATGGCAAGGATTTCTTTGCCGATAACTATGTTGACTATAAGTACGAGGAACAGACACATGAAGCGTTGCTGGAATTACTGGAAAACGTATTCGAATGCGAAGTGAAGTTGGGTTTCGGAGTTGCAAGCAAAGGCACACAAAACAGCTTTACCAATGAAACTACTTTTGAGGAATATTTCACCAGCGCTGAGTCCTATATCGGTTTTAATGCTGTTGTTAGTTGCGACTACATGCCAGAAAGTGAATCCGATATTGAACAAAAGTTATTGTCGGCGTTTGCTGATACCGGGCTTATTGCAGGCGGCTCGATATATTTTTCCCAGTCTGAAGAGACCTTTCAGCTGCTATCAAACTTATCTTCTTCACAGCGAAGAATGCTTAAATGTATGTCCTTTTATATGACAACGCCAACGAGGTTTGACTCCTGTGAGTGGAGGTAGGGCGTGGACAATAGCGACCCTGCTTATTTCCGAGCGCTAACCCCAATACAGTTTTGAGCCGCCTACCCATGTGAAAAGGGTAAGCGGCTCTTGTTTTATATATCAAGTCTTGGTGAGGTGAGCTATGATAAATGCGGTATTCCCTCTTCAAAGAACTATCATATCCTCAAAGCTTATCAGTCTGACATTTCCCATTGCAGATGCAGTAGCTACACAACCCTCTGTGAAACCGCTGCGGGAAAATAGGTAGTAGTGCTTTGTATTATGATGAAACAACGAGCCTCTATAAACAAGAGTTTCCAGAACCGCCAAATCGACAGGTTCGTTTGTCCACTTGCACTCGCAGAATAGAGCATTGCCTAAGTTGTCTGTACCCATGATGTCGATTTCTGTTTCGCTCTTTTTTTGAGGGTCATTACCCCACCAGCGGCCAAGTGCAGTAAAAGTGATGGCGGCTTTGTCTTGTTGATTGAGTTGCCAGAGATATTGTTTGCAAATTTCCTCAAATATCGGCCCCATGTGGGTGGTGAATTGGCCCTCCATGCTGCGGTAGGCTGTTTCGATCATATTGTTTTGCAATAGAGCTATATTAGATGGAATAAACCGATACCAGAAACGAAACAGGTTGTCTTCAATGGCATAGATGGTTCGGCGGGAAGGTTTTTCTCCAAAGGGCGTTTCCTTTCGCACTAAGCCGAGTGAAATTAGCTTTTTAATATAAGTGGCGCAGGCTCCGCTCTCCTCACCTATCTTACTGGAGATCTCCGATATGCGAGTGCTGCCGGATGCGATTGCTGAGATGATGGCATTGTAGACAGCCGCTTCACGCACTTCCTGCTTGAGCAGATTGTTTGGCTCCTCAAATAAATAGGCGTTGGGGTTTAGGATGCTGCGTTTGATGTTCTCCTCAACTGACAGGCTATCATCCATCTGCAACAGGTATTGGGGTGTTCCGCCGACAATGCCATAGATGAAAGCCATCTCCAAATCTGAAAAGTGGCTGAAGTATGTGCGACTCTCAAAATAAGAGAAAGGTTGTATCTTGAATTGAGCCGTGCGCCGGCCATAGAGAGGACTTTGATAGCCAAGAACCTGCTCCTCCATGAAAGACATAGACGACCCACAGAGGATGAGAAACAGCTTAGAATGGTCTTTGTGCTTGTCAATAAGAGACTGCAGAATAGAACCCAATGCTTTATGGGCTTTGGCTGCATACGGATATTCATCTATAGCAAGAACAATACGACGTGTCGCAGCGAGCTCAAAGACATATTCCAGTGCATCTTGAAAAGAACCAAATATGGGACTGCTGCTTGAGCTAGAGGTAAAATTGAAGATTGCTCGGCTCAGATTTTCGAGATTCTGCTTTGCGCTGGACTCAATGCTGGTAAAAAATATGACATCCTTGCCTTTTGAGAATTCATTGATTAGGGCTGTCTTCCCTACACGACGCCGGCCGTATATAACCGGAAGCTGGAATCTATTGGTTTGGTATAGTGCTTGGAGCTGCTTGAGCTCTTGTTTTCTGCCAATAAACATGATGAACCTCCGTATTCAAACAACGAATTTAGTAAAACATGATTTAGTAAATCATAGTATAGTATTTTCGCAATGTCAAGTATATAAACAAAAGTAGGACTCCACTTTAATGTGGAGCCCTGCTTATTCCTGATAAGTAGGTTAGTTTGCTGATAGCTCAATCCGAAACCGAAGCACTGGGTTCATCATAAGTAGTTTACACATTTATGTATTGACTAAGGTCAGCAACACCCCATAGTCCATCCTCTTTCACCCATGCTAATCCGTGATAGAGTGGTCGAGTTGCTGTCATAACGTATCGGTCTACCCTCCGCAAGAAGCTTCTGAAGCTTAATCCATGATTTCTCTGTCTCTGCTCTCCTCTCCTCAGGCGTCCCACTCCGCTCTGCCAGCACATCCAATACACACATGACCAGCTCATCACCCACCCCTTCCTCTAAGTCAATGTCAGCGCAAATGATCTCTTCCAATGCTCCAGTGGATAGCCGGCTCAGAAAGGTGTATCTGTTGTGTTCTTTTTGGTTCATTATTTTCATCACTCCTCATCTCTATAATGTCCACACAATCCCGAACCTGACATGGAAAATCAAAATTTCTCAAATTATTTTCTCACTGTTGATGTGAGTGCGTCCCTTGCGCCTACTAGCTGGTCATGCTATAATATAGTATACATGAATCGATAGAGGTGATAGATAGTGGCTGACATTAAAATGCTGAATAGAGGAAATGACCCTCTCACGTTTTTTCGCAACATGGAAAGTCTATTTCCCTCTTTGTGGGTCAATTATCGAAAGATGACATCAGCTTCTGCTCGCACAGCACTGGGAGATTGGCCAGCGTGGTGTTATGCTCCTATGGCAGCTGCATATGCCCTTGTGGGCAGAGCTTTTGGTGTGAGTGGTCCTCTTGATGCAAAGCAGGTGTCACTTGTACCTATTGTGGCCACGATTGCGGCATGGCGTGCTGACAAATATGTGTATCAGTTTGATCCGACCCTTTTTGAAGCGTTGGTTGAGCAGTATTTGGATGTGGACGCAGCACTACCATCTGAAGTGCTTCTTAACCTCCCTGCTCATGGCATATATATCGATACTCTGGACTTAATTCCTAACACCTTGGGCGTTTTTGTATTTCTTGAATATGATGTGAATAATGGCGATAAAGAGCTTCGTTTTTTTCTGCTTGCTGAGAATAAACAGACCGGTTTTGCACTGCCGGCAATACATTTAGGTGGTTCTCTACTCGAAGGGCTGAAAGAAACCCAAAGACAGGCTGACATTGGAGCAATTGCTGATTTGGATGTAACAGAGGTAATTGGAGTAGATATTGTATCTCTTGTGAAGCGGCTATTGCAACTTGTTCTGTATGTTTGTGCCGAGAATGCTGATGTGATCTCAGCCACGAAGCCAATTAAGAAAAAAGAGTTTGGTGAGAAGGTCGCACTCAGCCCTTGTATATGGCATGCAGGGACGGTTGTTGGTGAGGTGTTGAGGGCGTATCATGCCAAAGAACAGAAAGGGCATGCTAGTGATTCTCATGCGTCTCCGAAGCCGCATATAGACAAAGCGCAGTGGCACACATATATCACCGGACCAAAAGACGATGAATCGCAGCAACAGAGAATTTTGCGCTGGGTCTCCCCTATTTTGGTGGGTGGAGATGCTGATTCTCATTACAAAGGCAGAGGAGCTGATTCAGATAAGCGGAATTAATCTCAAGGAGTTGGCTGGGCAATTGGATTGCCTAATGGAAGAGTGGAGCTATTTCGCCAATAAAGTCACTTACGAAATCATTTCCATTGAGGACAGGTATCTGGGATATGCCGGAGAGCCGGAGGAAATCCCTGACACACTTGCAGACTGGGAGCGGAATGAAGTCGAGCGAGCATCATCACTTATTGATAGATGGGATGACCTAATACCACTTTCAAGCAGATATGACATCAATGAGTACAGTTTGATGGAGAATTTTATTGGAACCATTGATGATGTTCATACTCGCAATTGTCTATGTGTCGCAATTGAGGGACGAGGAGCATTTAGGCGGTTTAAGGACACTACTAGGACTCTTGGAGTTATTGATGCGTGGTATCATTTCAAGGGTGAGGCTCTTTTAGTTTTTGCAAAAGATTGGTGCAAGGGAAAGGGCTTGCCATATAATATTGACTAAAGCCCTTGATGCAGGGAAAATAGCAGAGAAAACTATTCCATCCATCAGAGTATAGGAGTGACTACCCTTGGGACTTTTTGACAAAATCAAAGAACCTGTATTCTTGAAAGAGACCACCTCAGCTGAGGCACATCTCGCCGCATTACAGGAGCTTGCAAAAACTGCAACTGGAGATATTGCTGCTAAAATCGAGCAGGATATCAAAAACATTAATGCAGGTCTGCTTGGCGAAAGTAATGTTCTGTTTGAACTGAAAAACAGTCACATGCCCATGTGTGTGCTGCGTGACCTTTACCTTGAGCATAACGGTCTTTCTGCTCAAATAGATTTTCTCATCATCACACGCAAGCGCTTTTTTGTCATAGAATGCAAGAACCTCTATGGGAATATCGAAATCAACCATCGAGGAGAATTCACCCGCATCCTCGACCATAAGAAGCGAGAAGGCATCTACTCCCCTATCACACAGAACCTGCGGCACCTTGAGCTTATCAGACAGATGCGCTTGGCTGAAAAAGGCAATCTTCTTACGAGAACCCTTTTTGAAAAGTATTTTTATGATAATTACTGCCCTGTTGTGGTGCTTGCCAATCCGAAAACAATTCTCAATGCCCGATATGCACAGCCAGAAGTGAAAAATCAAATCATCCGGGCTGATCAGCTTATCTCCTATATCCATGCAGTCAATTCCGAGCCGGGTGCTACGATAAGCCCTGAATCCGAAATGATGAGCCTTGCTCAATATTTTCTGGCGCAACATAGGGAAAATACTGTTGACTACACTGAGAAATATCGTACTGCATTGAACCTTCAGACAACTGAATTCGCAGTAAAACAAGCGGCTCTGAGTGTCGCCCCTGAGTTGCGTGTTTTGTGTCCAAAGTGCGGTGCTACAATGATCCGCCGAAAGGCAGCGAAAGGACCAAATGCGGGGCGAGAATTTTATGGTTGTTCCAATTACCCAAAATGTAAAGGTATTGTAAATGTGGAGCCAAGCCTGAGCTAAACTGCATGATAGAATACTTCTAATCCGCTGAAATGATAATCCCCTCAACCTTCATGGTTGAGGGGATTTGTGCTTAGAATGCTGCATATGGTTACTCTTATGTCCCATCTACAAAATGAAATGACATGTCACTTTTGTGTTAAACCTTAAAATTATTAGGGGCAATCACAACAGCCACAAAGCTGCTCATCAAAAACCTTCACCTTCTCAACCAACCCATCAACACAAGCCTCTGTCCAATGCATGATGGCTCCACATTCCCTACACTTGATATTTTCCTCATATTTCCGCTTTGCTAGGATGCGAGCGAATTGCTCTGCAGCGAAGACAACTTCCAGCCCCCAGATACCCACCTCGGCATTAAAAAGATGCGTCGTGATGCTGAAGCTGTCGATATCGGGCTGTTGATGAATCTGAATTGCATACATGTCCTCATAAGAGCCGGCATATACCTGTCCGTTCAAAAATCCTTGGAGATATCGCTCATTTTTCAACTCAATTTGCTCGCCGGTTCCATCAGGACTAAAGCTGGTTCTAACAAAAGCAATAGATTCCAACTCTTTCTTGATGTATACCATGGATTTCAGAGAGTATCCATTGGCAAGCCAACAAATCTCATCATCACTATATCCGATGAGAAACTGTGTCAGCTCCATTGCTGTACATAATATATTGTCAGTGGTGCCGGATTTAAGAGGAATCTTTGTGTGAGGGATAAGGCTGATGGTGCCATCTTCTCTGGCAAGGTGGATAAACCTTCGTTCAATGCCTGCAATTGTCTGTGTTGGCTTTGAAATCGTGAATGACAGGATTCTTCCGTCAAGGCTCACAATACCGCCGCCCTCATATTTCTCAATGAGTGTAATGTTTTCGAGTTGCTTCAAAGTATATTCCTCCATGATTGACAGATGGATTATTTTGGTGTAGTGTCAATCCTGGTCGTATTAACACTACAGCGTCCTTTGATTTTTGAAATATTTAATACCGCTTTTATTGCGTTGCTACACTTTTCATCGTTGTCGTCACAAAAAAAATAATCACACTCTGTTGGTGAAAAATCGAACTTACCATTGAATATATCATTGAATAACTCCATCGTTCCTCCCCTGTTCTGCACAGTAAAAAGTAGAGAGGCATCATTGCGCTTGATAAACAAACAGGACGTAGAATCATCGACTAGAAACAAGCCTGCTTGTGGTTTGACTGCACTGTTCTCTTTCATTTTCTCTTTGAATATATGGAATGTACCCTCAAGATAGAAGAAAGGTCGATATTGAAATATTTCTGGATATTTTTCATTCATGTAATCATAGTCGTCCTCATAGAGAACAACTGTACCTGCAAATTTTGCCAAAAAGATGGATAAGGCTTGCCATTCACACAGGCAAACATACTTCCTTCTTTGTTCTAGTTTGCAGTATTGCAACAACACAATTTCGTGGTATGGCATAACAATGAGAACATCGCATTCGTGTACCCATGGCTCCATTCGAGTAAGGTTCATTATTTCGACATCTTTAGCAGGCAACGGCAAGTCCGTCAACATCCCATTTTCAAAAATCTCCTCGATATCTCCCATAACAACTGACTCAGAAATCAGCTTAAACGCATCCCTTATACATTCATCAGCGGGAAAATTGTCACTCATGGCATGAGAAAAGGAACCCAACATCTCTGGATATGTACTATGCTCAATGCCTATTACACAGAGACCACTTTTGTCAGCCAGCATCTTATCTGTTATCTGAATTGGGGCGAACTCTTTCAAAAGCTCAACACATGCATCAACTAAAATATCGAATCGAGTATCTGGGTGATACAACCTTGGAGCCTTCATGATAGCATTCATTAGGTTCTTTGGAGAATTCCATATTTTTGTTTCCAGAGGGAAAAGGTCAACCGCTAAAGCGAGTTGTGGGAGCTGGTTGCTTAAATGGACGATTTCTGAATGTGTAGCTTCTGACTGCGCCGTTGTGGATAATATTCTAAATGTATCAAAATACAATGTATTATATATTTTGTAATACAGGGAATCAATGATTTCATTGATATTATCTTGAGCTCTGAGGGCTAATAACTCGTGCAGAATAGCGTGACTTTCAAACGTCCTTTCTGCTGCTTGCATTAGGATGTCGCCGATTGACAAATGATGCTCGAGCCGTTGGTAGCATCGGTCAGCATGTCTTAATTGGGTCTGCAAATATGTCATAGTACCCCAGCGAGTGGACTTCATAAGAAACTGGTGGGATAGCTCATGTAAACGTACCGAATCATTAACTTGATTCCCCACAGGCACAAAGATATTGTCTCCGCCATGGTATTCAGCATTTGGCTGCATTCCTTGTTCCTCGCTTCCTTATGGAAAATCAGCTGCGAAATCCTTACTTTCGTTAATCAGATTACTGTATATTTTCAAAATTATTGCTGCTCACTTAATTTTTCATAGGTATTGCCTCTGCCTCCGGTTCTTTTTCTGCGAGTCTTTTTCCCTCGTAATAGCGGCACCAAGCATCGACCCCGACTTTGGCAATAGAAATTGAAATTAAATCGAGGATACCCCCAACAATAAATGGATTAATTTGAAATTGCGTTGCCACCATTGCACTGAGTCCAGCAATAGCTGACGTTAATAAAATATTGGCTTTTCCTCTGTTTGCATCGTCTGTCAAAGCACTATAAATTTCCTTCTGTAAGCAATCAAAAAATTTTGGTGGGTCAACAGATGAAAAACTGGTGTTTGCTTGAAAAGCGCTAACACTGAAATATAGAATAAGTTCGTCGTACTTTTCGATTTGAAAGTCAGACTCACCTAGAAGTGTTCGCCATTCATGGACTTTAAATAGATTTAGGTTTCCTTTTGATAAAAAGCATTCAGCGTTACTATAAAGCTCTTCGTATTGTTCCAAATTGTACCTCTCCCCTTTGTGTTAATCGCCGTGAATATAATTGATACTTGCGATCAAGTATCACTACAGATAATAGTCACCATTATAACATAAACCCACGTAGCTGTATAGCAGAACAAATTTTTAGCCTACAGGTCAAGAATGTGCAATCCTCTCCCTTGACGCTGTTACTCAATTGTGATACACTTGTGTCAAAGGAGGCGTTACCATGTTTAACACGCACGCACATTCAGTACGTGACTTACGGAATAATTATCCTGAA
>JGI994J12354_10000077_pt1 | contig 86001 bp, 67 predicted proteins | sample IntmicLarv3ML3BL_FD_12354 | JGI IMG/M metagenome (IMG submission 12354) | reverse complement strand
GGCAGAGCATAGACGATAACAGTTTTGGAACTGATGAGTTTATGAAACTCTGCAAAAAGATGGATTGGGAGCCGATGCTTACCGTAAATCTTGGCACAGGCACGCCTGAAGAAGCGAGGAATTGGGTAGAATACTGCAATGCGCCGCTTGGCGGAAAATATTCTGATCTCCGCGCTGAGAATGGCAATGCTGAGCCGTATAATGTTAAGTTATGGTGTCTTGGAAACGAGATGGACGGCAGTTGGCAGCTCGGTCACGTTCCGGCAAAAGAGTATGCTATAAGAGCCCAGCAGGCATCAAAAATGATGAAGGATGTTGACCCAACTATTGAGCTTATCTGTTGCGGTAGTTCCGGTTACAATGGCGACACGTATATGAGTTGGGATAGCGAGGTTTTAGAATATATCAAGGATTATACCAATTATATCAGTATGCACCGTTATGTGGGAAATTATGATAACAATGCGTCATCATATTTTTACGCAATAAAAGAGTTCGACCGCCATATTGAAGATGTTGCCGCGACTTGCGCGTATGTTCAAGCCAAAATAAAGAGCAAAAAGAGAGTGCAACTCTGTTTTGACGAGTGGAATGTTTGGTATAAAGAGATGAATATGAACGGCAATAGGCAAAAAGCTCCGCACTTGTTGGAAGAAGTATATAACCATGAAGATGCTCTTGTTTGCGCCGGTATGATGCTCAGTTTCTTACGTCATGCAGACACCATACAAATAGCAAACCTCGCTCAAATAGTCAATGTTATCGCGCCAATACTGACTGATGGCGACAAAATGCTGAAACAGTCAATATATTACGCGTTTCAGATGATTTCGGAACGCAGAGAGGGTACTTCTTTACGGATAACAGCTGATGTTCCCGAGCTTATTATAAATGACGAGAAAAAAATGGAGTCGGTTTACTCCGCTGCTATTTTAAACAATGATACCTTGCAGGTATTTTTGACTAATTATGGTGACAAAGACATTGAAATGACAATTGATGTTGCCGGAAATGAGCTGAAGAGTATAGTGAATTGTGAAATCTTAAAGGCGAACGACCTTAAAGATGTCAATACGTACGAAAATCCTGATGTGGTAAAGAATAACGCATATGACGGGTATACACTTTCTGAAGATTTAGTTGTAAAATTACCCCCATATTCGTTTGTCGCTCTAACTTGTACGCTAAAATAACGAGAATGTGACGCTTTTGCCTTGACAAATTTCACGATAAAAGATACAATATAATAATGGAATTACCGTCAGATGACATTCAGCTGATTATTTATACCGATGGCTCTTGCCTTGGAAACCCCGGACCGGGAGCAGCCGCTATAGTCGTTACAGATATAGCAGGGAATCCGCTTAAAAATTTTGTGATGAAAAATGCGGCAACTACCAACAACCGTATGGAGCTCACGGCAGTTATAATGGCGCTGAAAGCTGTGCCCCATGGAAATATTTTGATAATTATGGACAGCAGTTACGTTCATGACGGCATAACCAAATGGCTCAAAGGGTGGAAAGCAAAGGGATGGAAAAAGGCGGATAAATCTGATGTATTAAACGTCGATTTATGGCTGGATATAGATAATCAGCTGCAACTTAGAGAGGGGGGAACTTATTTTAAACGTGTTCGCGGTCACTCGGGAGATACCGGGAATGAGTTGGCCGACACTTTGGCAAACAACGCGGCACGAGAGATAGTTCACGGTGCTCAAAAATGAACGATCAAGAGGAAATAATGCATAAAAAAATACCATCGATATTTATTTTAATACTCATATCAATATGCGCTTTTATCAGCTTTAGCGGAGTTAGCTGTGCTAAAGATGAAGTCAACGATACGGCATCGGAAATACCATTTGACAAAGAGCGCGCTTTTTCGTATCTTGAATATCAGGTAAACGCGGGGTTTAGAGTTCCCGGCACCAAGACACATGTTGAAATAAAAGATTGGATAGTGCAAACCCTGACTGATGCCAAAGCGAGTATGATTATGACACAACCATTCACACATATGGATGGCAAAAAAGAGATTCAAATGCACAATATTATTGGCGAATTTACGGCAGCAAAAACTGTTGGGAACCCGAAAACTATAGTCTTTGCCGCGCATTGGGATTCTCGCCCCATGAGTGAAAAAGATATTATTGCAGAAAATAGAGCAGAACCACTTCCCGGCGCAAATGATGGCGCTTCCGGAGTAGCTGTTCTTTTGGAAGTCGCAAATCAATTGAACAGTATGGAGCTTCCCTGCAATGTCCGTCTGCTCTTTTTTGATGGCGAAGACTATGGAGATTTCTTAGGAGGTGGCAGCCAAATATTTAACAATTTAGACGCCGGTGATGTTCTGCTCGGAGCAAAGTTTTACGCACAAAACCATGGTAAAAAAGCTCCCGATTTTGTGGTCTTAATAGATCTTGTTGGCAAAGAGGGGCTTACCATTTATAGGGAGCCACACTCAGAGGTACGCGCTAAAGAGGTTAATGACCTTGTTTTTGGTGTAGCAAAAGAGTTGGGATTTACGAACAGCCTGGGCGACTCAAAACCGCGCTTTGTTGATGAAATGTCTACGAACCCTACTATAGACGACCATATTCCGCTTTTAAAGGCAGGAATTCCCGCTGTTTGTCTTATAGACTTAGATTATGCGGCATGGCACACCACAAACGATACTGTTGATAAGTGCAGTCCGGATAGTTTGGAGATGGTTGGAAAAGTGTTGCTTGGAGTTGTGAAAAATGTCAATTGAAAGAGTAATCTCAGCGTCTGAAAGCATTGAAGATGTTGTTACGTCACCTGCTTTGCGACCGCAAAGTCTGGACGAATACATCGGACAACCGCAAATAAAAGATAATCTTCACACAGCCATAGTTGCAGCAAAAGCGCGTGGTGAAAGTCTTGACCATATGCTCCTTTACGGACCTCCGGGGCTTGGTAAAACGACTCTTGCAAATATTGTCGCTTCAGAAATGGGAGTCGAAATAGTATCCTCTTCAGGACCCGCTTTAGAGAGAGCAGGTGATCTGGTCGGCATTTTGACTAATTTACAAGAGGGTTCTGTGCTCTTTATAGATGAGATTCATCGTTTACCAAGAGTGGTTGAGGAATATTTATACTCGGCCATGGAAGACTATACCGTGGATTTTATGATAGATAAGGGGGCTTTTGCTAAAAGCATTAAATTGCCGGTCGCACCGTTCACTCTGGTTGGCGCTACAACCCGTGCCGGAAAATTAACCGCACCACTTCGCGAAAGGTTCGGATTGTTTTACCATCTTGAATTTTATCCTGTGGAAGAGCTTGTAAAGATAGTCTCAAGGTCAGCTAAAATATTAAACGTTGAAGCTGATTACGATGGTGCATTTGAGATAGCTGGGCGCTCTCGCGGCACTCCGCGTATAGCAAATAGACTCCTGCGTCGTGTACGTGACTATGCGCAAGTAAAAAGCGATGGGAAGATAACGAAAGAGACTGCGAATGACGCGCTTTTGTCTCAAGGCGTTGACAGTTATGGCTTAGACGAGCTTGACAGAAAGCTACTTAGAACTATTATTGAGTTTTATAATGGTGGGCCTGTCGGTATTGAGGCACTTGCCGCAACACTAAACGAAGAGAGTGAGACATTGGTTGATATGGTTGAGCCGTACCTTTTAAAAATCGGACTTATCTCAAGGACCCCAAGCGGAAGAAAGGCGACTGCGCAAACGTATAAATACCTTAATTTAATGCCAAAAGATGATATGATGCAAGGTGGGCTATTTTGAAAAAATTACTAATAATCCTCATTATTTTATGTGTAATCGGTGTTGTTCTTTACTTTTGGTGGATGAAAAACGCTGAAAGAATAGTTACCTCACGTGTACAAGAATTGGCGCAAGAATTTTTTGTCAATACCGAGAACATAGTTGCAAGTCACGAAGATATAACAATCTTAAGTTGGAACAAAGCAACTGTCGGAAAGCTAAAGATAGGTGGCGAGAACCTTGAACTAAAGGGTGGGGGACGTATAAAAAACACCAACATTATTTTAGAAGGAATCCATTTTTCTATGCCACCGGCACGCATTACGGGTATTGACTCGGGAACTTATATGCTGGATATCTCCACAGAGGATATAAACAGCTATTTACGCTCCAAAAAGGGCGTTACGTTGCTTGACGGTATGGTCCCGGTATCTTCTATCCGTTTTGCGCCATCCCCGACTGTAGCGCAATTTTCCGGCGTTGTAGAGATACCTTTCATTTCAAAAGTGCCATGGACTGTTACCGGAAAGATTGATAAAAGCTCTGATGAGAAGGGAATTGATTTTATCCCTGAAAAAGCTAATATAAGCAAGGTGAGTTTGTCCGGCAATGTCCTTATGAAGGCGGTTTCAGCAATCAATCCTGTTGTTGACGTCTCTTCTTGGCCCGTTGATATGACTATAAAGAAGATTACATCAACCAAAGAGGGTATAAGATTTAACGGCGATCTTTTACGCTTTAAAGATGGAGTACTCTTTTAATGACTGTTAAAGTGGCAAATCAGTACGGCAAGCTTTGCGCGGTATATGATGAAGTTATGGCTCCTGTTCCTTATACTGAATGGGTGAAATATTTGCGCAAAATTTTCAAACGTTATAACTATTTCCCAAAATCCATTTTAGACGTTGCTTGCGGCACGGGAACAGTTTCGCTGCTTTTAGACGAAAAAGGGTACTTCGTCACCGGTGTAGATATTTCGGGAAGTATGATAGCAGAAGCTGAAAAGAAGAGTGTCAGATGCAATTCTTTGACGCAATTTATCTGTCAAAATGCTTGTGATATGAGTTTTAACAATGAGTTTGATGCCGCCATTTCGCTATTTGACAGCTTCAACTATATACTCAGCTCTTCTGACGTAAAACGAGCATTTGGTGCGGTCTATAACGCTGTTAAGCCGGGTGGATACTTTATCTTTGACCTAAACAGCGAATATGCGCTTAAAGAAAACTTTTTTACGCAAGATAACTTTTGGGATGTAGAAGCTACTGTTAAGCATGATTGGGTAGCAAAATATGACAATAAAACCCGCATAGCGACCGTTGATATGGTATTTTATCTTCCAAACGGTGAAACCTTCACCGAAACACATAAAGAACGTGCGCATCGTCATGTTGAAATCATTGAATGGCTGCAAAATTGTGGGTTTGAGTTCATAGATGCTTTTGATGAATACTCATTTTTGCCTGTCGGAAAGCTCAGCGAAAGGATATTTTATATTGCGAAAAAACCGACTTAATCTTTTTTAAGTAATTTGTCGTACACCTCTTTTTTAGATACATTGAACTTTTCTTTCGCATTTTGTGCCGCACTCTTTAAAGACACGCCTCTTTCCATCTCCTGACAAGCAAAATCAAACGCATTCAGTAAGTTTTCTTCTGCTTCCTCCGTTGCTTCATTTTTGGCCTGTTCTGTGTTATATGGCATGCTCCAGATTACAACAATCTCTCCCTTAAACTCTAAACTCTGCTTTGCAAGCTCTGACGCGCTACCGCGAATCAACTCTTCAAATTTCTTTGTCAACTCACGTGCAATAACTATCTGCAGGTCAGGAGAAATCTCGGAAAAAATCTTTAAGGTCTTATTTATTCGGTGTGGAGCTTCAAAAGCCACTGAACATACAGGAGGGAAAGTCTTTAAGGTCTGACTTACGGCTTTAACTATCTCTTTTTTGCTGCGCGGCAAAAAACCAAGAAACAGAAACTTGTCAGAATTAAACCCTGAAACGCTAAGCGCAGTCACTACAGAGCTTACACCCGGAATAGGTACAACTTTGACACCTTCCGAAACTGCTTTTGCAACAAGTTCATAACCCGGGTCACTTATGGCAGGCATACCGGCATCAGTCACTAGCGCAACATCTTTTCCTGTTTGGAGTATATCGATTATCTCATTTTCTCGCTTTTCATTGCTGTGCCTATGATAGGAAATTATCTCAGTATGGATATTAAAGTGCGACATAAGTTTTTTTGTTACACGAGTATCTTCCGCTGCTATCAAATCAACTTCGTTAAGTATCCTTACAGAGCGAAAAGTCATATCTTCAAGGTTCCCTATAGGAGTTCCGACTATGTATAATATTCCGTTCAAAACAGGTGAGTTATCCTTAACCAGAAAAGCTGTATGAACGACTGCACATCTTTAGAGAGCAAGATTATGGTTCCAAGCGCAAGCAGTGATGCTACAAACATCATAGCAAAATGCCATTTTGGGTATTTTATGTTGTAAAGCCGATTTATTCCCTTAACATCTAACAGTTTTGAACCGATGCGTAATCTCACCAAAAATGTACTGCTCATACCGCTACGGGATTTGTCCAAAAAGTCGGTCAAATGTGTGTGAGTTCCGATAACAGTTATAATGTCCGCGCCCTTTTCATATGCAACAAGCATAATAATATCTTCACTCGTTCCACGCGCTGGCAAGAGCTGATGTGGTAAGTTTAGCTTTTTAAGGCGCTCTGCACCGGGCGATCTGCCGTCAGTATACGCGTGAACTACTATTTCAGCACCGCATTTCAAAGCGTTATCGCTGATACTGTCCATATCACCAAAGATTATGTGCGGTTTTATTGATTGCTCCAATAATAAGTCAGCCCCGCCATCAACACCAATAATAACCGGTTTAATATTTCGTATATATCCCCTTATGGCGGTAAGGTCAATGCGCGCATTTTCTCCTCGTACAACTATTACAACAGGACGGTCCTTTATTTCAGTACGCAATTGAGGAATATCAATGCTTTGATAGAGTAGCCCTTGCTCGTCATTTACGTAAGAAAGCGTATTTTCAACAAAGCTCTTGAGTGCGGTATTAAGATTTTTCCTTGCATTTTCAAGCTCTTGCTCTAACCGCTCCGGCGTCATCAAAATACCGCTTCCAATAAGTTCATCACCTCGATAGATGTTATTTCCATCAACAGTAAGAAGTTCACCTTCGACAACTCTTTCCGTAAACTCAGGCGGAAGGTTGTCGATAAGCACAATATTTTCTTTCAATAACAGCTCAGGACCACGATTTGGATATCTACCGGTTATTGATGGCGCGCAGTTTATAACACACGATATTTTACGCGCAATAAGCCCTTCGGTTGCAGGACCATCTAAATCCGCGTGATTTATAACCGCAATCTCATTTACACGTAAACGTTGAGATAATCTTTTTGTCCTTCTGTCATACCTTGCAGAAGCAGTTATTACAGAATTTGTCTTTAAATTTTTATTGATTTTCATTGTTGTCCTATATATGATACCAAATTTCAGCAAAAAAGTAAAAATATTTTGGGCAAAAAAGAGGTTTTTTTTACACTTTTGTCGAAATTATTTACTGAAATCACAATTTGAGGAGGATTTTATTAATGTATCCTGAAGATTTAAAATATAAAGATACACATATTTGGATTAGCGCTGACGGTGATATTGCAACTATCGGTATTACTAATTATGCTGCAGAGCAGCTTGGTGAAATTATCTATTTAGATATTGCTCCACAGGTTGGTGACGAAATAGCCACTGATGAGGGCTTTGGTTCTATTGAGTCAGTAAAGAGCATCTCTGACCTTATTTCGCCTATTTCCGGCACTGTTACCGAAGTCAATGAAGGACTTATGGACGACCCAACCATCGTAAATAATGATCCGTATAAAGAAGGATGGATGCTTAAAGTTAAACTTAGCGATGTAAATGAGCTGGATGACCTTTTAGATGTATCAGGGTATAAAGAGACTTTAGGATAGCTTTAATAGCTTTCTTGAATAGTTCGTAACGAAAAAAGGATAGGAAACAATAAAAAAGATTAGGCAAATGCCTAATCTTTTTTATAATAATATAATCATCAATTAATTATCAGTCTCTTCCATACTACCGGTTGTGATGGTAAGATCTTCTCTGTTTTCCAATCTGTCAAGTTTTCCGTCACGAATCCAAGCAATTCTGTTTGAAATATTGAGCATCTTTGCATCGTGTGTAGCTGTAATAATAGTAACATTATTCTCTTGCTGTAAGTTATGCAAAAGATCAATAATAGATTCACCTGTTTTGGTATCAAGGTTACCTGTTGGCTCATCAGCAAGGATAACTTTGGGGTGATTTGTCAAAGAACGGGCAATAGCAACACGCTGCATCTGACCACCGGAAAGCTGAGCCGGCAAGTGGTCTAGACGATGCTGCAACCCAACCTGAGTCAAGACTTCAATAGCTCTTTCATTAGCTTCTTCGTCTGTAGCACCCTTTAAAACCATTGGAAGCGCAACATTTTGCATTGCTGTCATCACCATAACGAGATTGTAAGATTGGAATATGTAACCAATCTGATTGCAACGAATCCACGCTTGTTTTCGTTCTGAAAGTGAAAATATATTTTCACCCATAAAGTCAATATGACCTGAAGTAGGGGTGTCAAGCGCGCCTATCATATTAAAAAATGTACTCTTACCACTGCCGGAAGGACCCATAATTGACAGATATTCACCTTTGTATATGTCCAAGCTCACGCCCTGCAATGCCCAAACAATTTCATCGCCAAGCTGGTATCGTCTGGTCACATCTTTTGCGCTTATTATTACTTCTCTGTTTGTTGCCATAATATCTCTATTCCTAATTATTATTTATCTATTCTTAAAGCCACTAAATTTTTCTTCATAAGTTCTTTAAAGAACATAATGATCTGCATATTTGACGTATGTCGATCCTGTTCATACCTCTTTGCGAACTGCTCGGCTATGTATCTCAAATTATGCTGTCCGTCTATTAGCCGATAACAGAACGTGCCGTGTTCGTCTAATTCCACTTTTCTTGAGTAGTCTTGCCTTAAAACCTTTCTAATATTGTCATTTAAGCTTTTTGCTGTTGGCATTGAGCGTAAATGTATTATCTCATAATCATCATACCTTACTTCCACATGCTCAGGGATTATTGGAATCGCTAAAAGCGGATCTCTAAGCGGGTGCTCCGGTATTTCAATATCTTCTTCTTTATTTTTTTTATTAAAAAACATTACAAAACCAAACAATTAATGGATGTTAGACACTTGGATATCTACTTCATCAGCTGTAGTTACCTTATCTATAAGCCCATCAACAATCCAACAAATCCTGTCAGATCTCTTTAACATCTTAAGGTCATGCGTTGCTGTAATGATAGTAACACCGAGATCTTGCTTCAATTCAGAAAAAAGTTCAATAATCTCCTCACCGGTATGCAAGTCCAAGTTCGCTGTTGGCTCGTCTGCAAGAAGGATATCGGGGGAGTTTGCAAGAGCTCTTGCAACAGCCACACGCTGTTGCTGACCACCAGACATCTCAGCCGGCTTGTGAAGCGCTCTGTCTTTTAATCCAACACGCTCCAAAATACCTAATGCCTTATCGCGCGCTTCTTCAGAGTCCATGCCTGCAAAAGACATCGGAAGAGTAACATTTTCTAAGCAGCTCATAACTTGAATGAGGTTAAACGCCTGGAATATATAACCAACTTTACGACATCTAAGCCATGCTAGCTCATAAGGGTCAAGTTGTGCGATGTCAACTTGGTCAATGTATACTTTGCCGCTGGTTGGCTTTGAAAGTCCGCCTATTGCGTTAAAGAATGTAGTCTTACCACTTCCTGATGGTCCCATAATAGAAAGGTATTCACCGCGAAGCACATCAAAGGATACGCCACGAAGAGCGTGAGTCTCGCTGTCACCCATCTTAAAGACTTTTTTAACATCAACAGCACGGATAACATACCTGTTTTCAACAGACATATCAATATTACATATTTCGTCAACCATACTCAGTTTATTTTTTATTTCAGTCATTATACATTACTCCTAAGCGCCATAGCAGGTATCATCTTCGATGCGAATGTTGCAGGGTAAATAGCGGCGATAATTGATAATATAGTGCCTGCAATTATTGACAGGACGATGGCGCCAACTAACATACCATAATTCATGGAGGTAAATACTATTCCAAAGCCCAAGGTGAAACCATAAGTTATAAGTGGGAAGAGTGCGCCAACTAAAGCTCCGAGAAAGGAACCGGCAACACCGATTAGTGCACTTTCAATCAAGAACATTTGACGAATAAATGAGGATAAAGCTCCTAAACATTTCATCGTACCAATTTCTTTGAACCTTTCGGTAACACTCATCAACAGTGCGTTTGCGATACCGATTACTGTAACTAAAAGGGAAATCACCACAATCCAAATAGTTCTAAAGCGTTCTTGCTTTGCCTTTTGCGCCACTTCTTCGTTTGAGACTTCCATTGTAGAGGAGTCCCCAAAGAAACTTAAATATCTATAATTATTAATAGTGAACTCCGCTCTGTTTGCGACAGAGTCTACAACAACAGGCTGAGAAAGGTTATTTATTACAACATCTAAGTTTATCGGGGTGTCAGAGGTTTTGTCCCCCAAAATAATAAGTATCGGACTCTCTTTACCGAGTTCTTCTAAGAAAGACACTTTAGTCGCACCCTTGATATTTCCGCCATAAACTTGGAGTTTGGCTTTTTCGTAATGTGCGATGTCATTTACAAATCTGCTCTCTGTTTCGTCCAAATCACCTGACAGGTAAAGAGCTATATTACGCCCTTTAAGTTCACCAACTTCAGATTTTACCGTAGTCATCATAAGTGATGTCCTTTGGATTAATTCCTGTTCTTGCTGCGTAGTGCGGTTTATAAGCTCAGTTGTTAAGATACTCATCAAAAAGGCAATGCCTAAAAGTACGCCGGACAAAGTAACGAGAGCACGCCCAAGCCTTATCTTGATACCTTGCAAGGATATGGCAAAAGCTTTTGCTATCGATAATTTAACTTGATTTCCAATAATAGATTGTTGTGTTGTCTGCATGTTTTTTCTCTTTATCTAAAAATATTTTTCTCTAAAATAGGGCAGGGGATATCGCGTTTTTAATTAGCAATATACCTACACCGACAAGTGTTATAAGACCAACTCCTGTTCCGTAACCTGCTACTATAATCGGAATAGTTTGTAGGAATTTCACCTGACCAAAGCGTTTCTGCAAGTAAAAACGTCCGATAAAAGCACCGATAATCTGTGGAATGAATGCATGTGGCATCGTACCAACAACCTGCAGGAAGCCGTACACAGCCATAACAGGAACACCAAAGCTATAGAGCGCAGTGAAGGTCGCCAAAGTAAAACCAAATCCCGAGGCTATTATCTTCCAACTGAATGCCTGCCAGAAAAGCGGTAGAGTAGCTCCTGCGGTATCCATTGTTGCAGAATACATCAATATACGTTGATAAGCATTTAGTTCCCACATCTTTTGCGCAAACGGGAACGCTTCTGATGGTATTGCCGATGATTGCCAAATAAACGCCCAGAAAACTAGGGAAAGCACGAATGATAATGGTATGACCAAAAGGTCAGCCTTTACATATGACCAGAAATTCGTTCCGGTAAGCTCATTAACTCTAAAAGATTGTGCTTGCAAACCGTGGTTTTCAACCGGTATCGGCGCCAGCCAAATTGCAATGCCGTTATAACCGGACAAGATATAAGCCGCCTCACGAATATACGGTATCTCAACATTTTGTCCGCAAATACCGATAAGTCGAGCGTTTATAAAAGATATAAGCGGTGTATATACTAAGACAAGAATTAATATGAATATAATATTTAAATCTTTAACCAAAGTTTTACAGAGCAAAACAATTAGTAATGATGCACCGACATATATAGCTATCGCTATATATGGGGAAAAGTCGCCACGACCTTTTGGAATATTACTCCAAACAGATTGACTCCTTTCTCTGACACTGCTATTTGATTTTCGAGCATCCTTATTTTCTTTAGTTGCTTTACGTATTTGAATAACAGTTTGAACTATGGATATAACAGCAATAGCTGCTGCTACACCAAAGCCAAAACTCATCCAGAAGTTAATACTGTTTGCCATAGTCGTTGCAACAGTATCCATACCCGGCTTCCAGTTTGTGAGTATTTGCGCATTATGTAAAAGTGGGTTAACTATTAATGTTAAGACAACTGCTGCCGCCTGCCCCATAACCACCCAGAAGGGAATAACCATACCGGTAAGTAAAAGCCCAAGGTCAATACTTAAACCTGTCGGAGTTGCCGGTAATATGCCCTCTGTCATAGGCGTAGTGTCATACCAGGGCAAGGGAATAAGCTGTATTGACGTTCCGGTTATCGCTTGTGAGATAAGTGGTATACCTATTTGCACAAAACCGAAAACAAGACCAACAATTGCGCCAACGGAAAAGATTCTCCATTTATCAGTGGTTTTTCTTTCAGAGGATTCTGCCAACGCCATCGCTCCTTGGGCATTAATAGGTGCGAATGGAAAAGGCAACTTTTCAACGTCAGAGGTAAGTCTGAAGAAAAAATAACCCAGTGTGTACCCTGAAACACGTCCTAAAATCATGGTGATAAAGATAATAGCTATTGGTATGAGCCATGCGCTGTCCAAAAGGTCCCTATTCTGAATGGCCAAAGAGCTGGCATCCGGTACCCACCATGACGGGAATTGTCCGATAAGTCCCTGGTCTCTTACTGCCGGCGACTGGATAAAGTATTGCCTAAATATAAGGTCAGCACAAGGTCCACCAAGTGCCATAGAACCTGCTACATACAGAAGAACAACAAGCTCTTGCGTATTGAGCGTTTTAAGTGCTCTACGACTTATCTCTGAAAAGATAATAAGCGTTACCCAAGAAGCGTTGATAACGCCACCTGTTACAAGGCTTAAGAAAATAGTTCCTGGCATCATCAAAAGTCCGCAGAATATAGCACCGGCAACTGTAGTCCAGGTAAACCCGTTCTTAAACTCTTTCGCCGGCTCCATAAGCGACCTATAAAGCTCTAACTCTTTCTCATTTATGTTCTGTTTTCTCTTTACATCTTGTACTTCAGTTGACATTAGTCATTTACCTCTTTCTTTAGGAGTTCTTTTGCTTCGTTAAACATCTCAGTTCTGTCAGCATCTGTAACAGCGCGCCAATTTAAGAATTGTTTACGCAATGCCTTTAGGAATGGCATAATAGTGCGTTCCCAAGCAGCTACAGAGCCACCAACACGTTCAATTTCAATATTTGCGATATATTCATGAGTTGCTTCATCTGTTGGAAGCGATATTATCAATTTTTGTGATACGCCTAAGTCAAATGGTTTGAGCCAAATAGTAGCTCTAACAACCGGGACACTTTCCATATTTCCGTCCGGGTCTAATTGTTCTATAACATCAAGCACAGGAGCTGATGAGTAGAATGGACCGCTGCTACCTTCACTGTTAGCTATGAGCCAACGATGGAAGTAACTGAGAATAGCAACTCTGTCTACCGGAGTAAATGTGAATGGGAGATGGAAACTCATAGTATCGCCTTCAGCAACGGGAATTGACCAGCTGGTTTCGTCAGATGGCGATGCCAGCTGTGCTGCAGCTCTTGCAGGTATAATTGTTGAAATCAATACAGCGGCAACAATAGCAAGCGATGCATAAATTGTCTCAATAGAGCTATAGTCCATATTAAGACCTGCTGTTAGGTTGAAGTGTGTAAGGATACTACCAACAACTTGGCTTAATAAGTATCCGGACAGGGCACCAACCACCGCATATACACAAGCTTCTGCAATAAACATAAAGAATATGTGGTTTGGTGCGATACCAACAGCATTATATACGTAAATTTCATCTTTACGTTCGTACACAGAACCACGCATCGTATTGAACACGGTCATCGCGGCAATCAATATAGGAATAAGAAGCGCCAGCAAACCGCCAACAGTTTTGGTTCTTGTTCTTGAACCAAAATAAGAAACGCCGTCAATAGCGTAGTAGGAGTCATCTCCAACGCGTTCAAGGTATTCGTCAACAAGTTTTCGTTGCTCGTTAATAGTTACTGCCGGTTTTGTTACAGCAGCTGCGCCATCACCTATCGTGTATTCTTCATCCGGGAACAATACTGAACAGGATACAGCTATTTTTTGTTCATTAACCTGCATTGGGAAGTTGGTCATATCATTAGTAATTACAACTTGATATGCACGTAACCTCTGAATATTTTCAGGAACAACATAGGTGCTTCCACTTGATGAACGTCCTAAACTTTGCATAGTATTCAAGTCGTATGGCAGGATTGATTTTCCGTCCAAACCAACAAGGTTCTGCAATCTTTCAGAGTCAAAAACGCCTATAACTCTATACGGGAAGTTACGTATCATAACTTCAGGAGTGTTATTATTCTCAAAATCTGATGCTGTAATATTTAAAGACGTTGCAGCATTGTCCGAAATAATGATATATGGAGTTGGATCAAGGCTAGGGAACCAACGTCCCATAATCAAATATTGATCAATACCGGAGAAGGCCGGCTCACGGTAATCCATACCTATAACTGAACTGGCATTAGCTCGGCGAGTTTCAGTCTTACCACCAATATTGAATGCGTGGTCTATGACAACTTCAGGGTTTTTCCAACCAATCTGTGGGTTCAAAACATATGTAAGCCAATAATGTTGGTTCGTTGGGTAATCCAAACCATATACCTGATCCCAAAGAGCAAGCTCGTTTGGAGTCAACGGAATGAACTGCGGATCTCTTCTCATAATACCATTAGATGCACTCTTTCCGGTAATATACTCTTTGTTTTGAAGTGACGTATTGATAGATGTAAAGCAGATCATAACAAAAGTTATAAGGATAAGTGTTAAACTGGTTAGACCGGTACGCACTTTACGTCTTCTCATATTGTTAAGGCCTAGCATAAACGCTGTGCCGATAACACCACCGCGGTTAATATCTGCGCCCTCAATATTTCCTTCTTTGTGGCGAATTGTTGCGATTATTTGTTTAAACTTGCCTGTAACCATTACTGTGATAATCACAGCCAATAGACAAATAAGGAAACCAAGCAAAATCATGATAGGCGAGTTAACCATCTTAATAGCCGGATGGAAGAAATACAGGAGTCCAAATACTGCTATAAATGTGACGCCGATAGCTAATAACTGCTTTCTGATATCGGTAAAACCAAAGACTAATTTTTCAAAGAAAAATGCGAATGGAACGAGCAACAAGAGATACCAAATTATACCAAAGATAGCATTCGATATTTTTTCTCTTATAACCGGATGATTACTCATAGCAGCTGCAAGTGAGCGCCCCGCAAGGTTAGATGCCACAACAACATCGCCATTTTCAAATGTTTCACGAGCTTCTTTTAAAAGATCCATTGACATCTTTTGTGTGCTCTGCATCTGTTCGTCATCCATCTGATATTTTTCCTGTAAAACCATACGTTTTGCATTAGTTCTTATCATGGATTCAGCAGCATCAAAGTACGGGAAGAGTAGAGCAGGGGTATCTGCCGCTAAATATCCCAAACCGTATGTATCTGTATCTTTCGGATCAGTTGTAATGTAATTCTTATTATTCAAGTCAGAATTGAGTAAAAATGCTCTGTATGACTGAATTTCCGGATTATCCGGCGAACCGTCTAACAGTCCAACATAAAATACTGAGTCAGGAGCCAAGAATGTAGTAACAGCAGGTGATGCCAAATCCTTAGAAGTATTTGAAGATGAAAACTGTTGCATATTATCTGCTCTTAAGTAGTCAAATCCTGCAAAAGAGTTGAGAGTTTTTGGGTTTCCGCGCTGATAGCATTCAACAGGAACTGCTCTAAAGATAGCTAAGTTTGTCTTTTTAGTGTTGCCCAATCTAAAGTCGGCTGTAACTCTAGCTTCATTTTTGAACACTGATTGGCTTGCGAGTGCATTATCTTTTACGTATGAAACGTAACCGGTATCGTCAAATGTAAACGCATCAATATTAAATGATTGCTCATACCAGGGCAACATTGTGAATGCTTGGAAGTATTCTCCGTATGGATTTACAGCAAGTATCGGAAATTTTTGTACGCCATAGTAAGACTGCGTGCTTCTTGGCGCCGGTTGTATTGATGAAAGTACCGGATATTGGGTCACGACAGTATTTCTAAACATTGAATTGCTTGGGGTCATAGAGCCACTGCCGAGTGATGTATAAACATTTCCGCGCAAGGTGAAAGCTTCAATAGGGCGGTTACGCAAAGTCTTAAACTCTATAGAGCCGTAAGCTATTGAGAGAATAGACTCAGCCAGTATAGGCATTTGAGTGTTTAATGCATCAGTTTGTATTCGGCTAAATGTGTCATTCGGCGTACCCATTACATATGGGAAGTAACCGTTATTAAATACTGTAAATGCAAGTCTTGCGCCTTTAAACCATGCGAGCGACTCAAACATATTTGGAGCGTATACCGTGATATTAGAGTCTGCTGTGGCAAATTGTGTAACATCGCGTGTTCCGTTTCCGGTAACTGCTACAGCAGGATTCTCAAGTGCAAAGTTGGCAAGAAGGTTGCGTAGAGAGGTTGCCTGCGGTTCAACAACGCTACCTGCATTACCTTGACCTACAACAACACCCAGAGATTGGTCTTGTGCCGCACCACCTGAAGTCAGCGCTAAGTTAATAGTTAAAGTATTTTTATATGACCCTATAAGCTCATGCAAAGCCCTTGTTTCGCTAATCTGCTTAATTTGGTCTGCGTGATAATTCTGCAACAATTGTAGATAGGCATAAAATTGACCCAAATAGTTGTATTCTTCAATTTCCTTTTTGTAACCACGTGTAGCAACTTGGAATGGAGCAGATGCAAGTTCAGCAGCACGCGTATCTAATTCTTTCGCTTCTAAATATTTAGTTAAAGTTGGATGCTGCTTTCTCGCTTTCCCAAATCGTTCGCGTTCTGCAGCTTCTGCTTCTGTCTCTTTAACATATGTTGGAAGGCCTGCTCTTGTCCAGTCAACGCGTGCATCATCAGCATCTTTTCTTATAGTTATAGCAACATCTGTAGCTAAGTTACTAAACACGCCATCAAACCATTTGATATAACTTTTATCTTGTTTTAACCATGTTTCTCTAAACCCAGGTTTAAAAACAGAAGATTCAAAATTAGTTGCAAAACAGCCGTTTGAGGTCAGACTCATTTCTGTACTGGTATCCAATATGGAACCTACAAACTCCAATGCCTTTTCAACATATTTAAGCTTCTCTTCATTTTCAGCTATTTGCGCATTAAATGTTTTAGAGGTTATTGGCGGGTTAGAGATTTGCTCAATAGCTTCCATTATTTTGGAAACACCAGCCATATTCTGACCGTGAGCTGCTGTTGCTATAAATATAATATCGCGATCCGGCTTCTTACCGGCTTTAGCATATGAGTTCAATGCTTTTGCGAATTGAAGCATAACAGCAAGCGGAACTGCTTGCTCTGCACCCGGAGCTAAATCAGGCACATTTGAGTAGCTGTCATAATATGCTGTTACTATAAGTGCCTCTTTATTTTTGTTCTCTTTTCCACTCTTTAAAACACCGATAATATTTCTTGCTTTAACATTTTTCCACTTAACTGAGCTCTCAATCCTTACATCTTTATGCTCTAAGCTCTCAACAGGACCTTTCGCGTAATACCTTGGGTACATTGTGTGGAAGCCCGTTGTATAGTTTGTAAAAGGGGGAGCCATATCTGGGTTTGCAGTATTCTCTTCTTCAAGCTCTGACACTATTAACGCTTTTGCTCCTAGCTGAGCTGCAAGATTCCAATGTGAAAAAGTTTGCAATCCTTTATTAAACAAAATACTGCCATTTAATGTCAATAGTTTGCCATCTTTTGTAGTGGTCAGACGTGATAATTCTGTAGAAGTTGAGCTTCCGGAAACTAAAAGCGGACCCTCAACCGGGTGAGTTGCTGTAGTAGTAGTTGTTATAAGACCTGATGGCTCAAACGGATATAAAGAAATCCCGGGGATTGGAGCACCAGTCTTAGCGTCTACAAGTTGCATAATTTCGGTGTTTGGCACAACAGTCTCAAATTCTTGAGTAGTAACTGTCAGCCCACTGTTCTTAAATATGTCAAGAATAAGTTGTTCAGTCCTATAAAAGCCGGGGGAGCCGGTCAAACGACCAACCTGTCTTTCTCCGGCAAGTGGCATACTTGCTTTTTCAATCTCGCTTATACGAGCTTTGATACCGCCATCTGCTTGCAGACCGGTATTAAGCGGATTAACGTCATAATCCTGCGCGATTGTGACCGGAATTCGGTCAGCCGGACGCGCAAAATTCAAAAAGCCGTATACGCTTAAGACGGATATTATAATAAATATTACAGATATTATGATAGATGATAGTAAACTGTTATTACTCTTACCGGATTTTCCCATTATAAAACTCCAAACAAATTGTTTAATGATTTTTTTTATTGTATTTCAATTATGTGACATACTCCAAATGTTTTAGAGTATGTCACTATATTATTTCAATTTTATGGCCATGCATTATATACTTGCGTCACACCACGAGACATCAAGAATAGTGAGATGCCGTCAAAGACGAATATCGAGATTATACACGCGATAAACATGCCCACACAGAAGGGAAGTAGCCCTTTCTTTATAGAGTGTGCGCCACCGATACGCAAAACGATAATACGTGCAAGCCACGCCACAAAGCAGGTGAAAGCCATCGTCTTGGCGAAATATGTTGTTGCCAACACATAACCCAACGGGTGAAGCGGAAACCAGACGAAAAGACTTCTTAATACGCCGAGAATAATGGTCACCACTATACCAATGGTAATACCTTGAGCATCAATGTTATACGGCTCTTTAAAGATATTCCATGGAGCGGTTGCGCTGGTTGTTAGGTCTCTTGTTGAGATTTTATCCATCTGTCCCATATTATCAGCTACAAGTTTGCTGTAGAAATAGTCGATAGTATTTTCACCTGAACGGTAACCTGCTGAGTCTAAATACCAGTTCTGGTCATAAGGCCAACCGTACTTCATGTTGTTTCCACCGATTCCGTATGCCCAAGCGAGCAAAACAAATCCACCCAAAACAACACCGGCTACAACACCAAGAACCATAGATACACCAAGGTCGCTCAACTTCATCTTAAAATGACGACCAAGCTCCATCATCTCTATTTGAATAGGAGGGATGAAGAGGAAGCAGGAAGTAAACATAAAGCTACTTGATATTGCTGCGATAAGCATACCTGTTGAACCAAACACGGCAAAGCCACCGACGGCGGATACAAACATCATACTTAAGTATGGCATCCAATAACCATTTGGAAGACCGGCTTCAGCGCGTATCTTACCTGCGGCAAAACCGCAAATGAGAACGTAGCCAAAGAATAGTAAACCGGCACCAATGCCCATCTTCGTCCAAATACTCCAACCAACTATGGATGCAAGTGACAATATAATAAGCACAATAGCGCTCTTATAACTTGCCATCTCACCCTTATCGTCCATCGGTTTCTTACCTACAATATGCATGAATACGTTCTTGAGGTGGTGTCTCGCCGTGAAGATAGCCAATACTGCATACGCTAGGAATGCGCCAATACTCTGCTGGAATTCCCAAGGATAACCGTTGATTGTGTTAAATCCAAAGATTTTGCCAAAAAGATAGAACAAGCTAAAGATAAGATATGAAATCCAAATAGTAAAGAGGATATCTGTCTCAATCAAAAGCGCTATAGCTAAGATACAAAATACGATAGTGTATGTTGTTGCGCCAAGATACGCCTTAAGTTCAGGGCTTTGAACTTTTGAAGCAAAGAGATTGCCCCATAAGTTACCATCTGCCGGAGCTGGAATATTCGGATAGTAAAAATGTATTCCTTTTAGTGAAACTAAAACAAAAGTAATAGCAAATCCAAGCCAAAATATACGATTTACAAAAATAGAGCGTTTCTTGCCTGTTTCATCTTCTTCCGCTTCAAAAAGCATTTTTGGCATAATGTTAAGAGGGAAGGTAAATCTTTCGTTTTCAACCCACTGCTTACGCATTATAATATTAAAGCCCAAGAAGCCGATAAACAGCGCCATAATGAGGATTAACCATGCCATAACCGGCTTAAACCATGAACCCCAGTCAATGTAACCGTTCATGATATATTTTATTCCGGCTATGCTAAACATATTGTCCGGCTGAACAATGGTGATGTTTCTCTCATTAGGCGGAAGATTTTTAAGTTCGCTTTCTCTTACTATCTGTTTGCCGGAATAGACCGACTCAATAGCTTCATTATTTACAAACGAAATGTCTTGAACTGCAAGTGAACCAACTCCAACAAGACCAATCTCAATGGTTAGTTCTTTATCTAATTCATCCGGAACTATGATTGGAGTAGCACCTATGCGCTGAAATCCGCCACGTTGAGTAAATGTCGGTTTAGTATCAGCAACGCCTGTAAGGATAGGATACCATATGCCATTATCCGGCTTCATACGTACGTAGTAATATGAGCTTCCCGAAAGATTATCAGCTTTAACCTGGCAAGTAAACAAAAATCTTTCATTTGGAACGATTTGAGCTTTATTACCATTTTGTGTAGGTATAGTAAATGAAATAGTGGTTTCATCAGTACCGGTTTTATTTGTCAAAACAGGGGCTTGCCCCTCACCGTTGCGCCATTTTAATGTGTCCCATTTAACATTGTTTGATGGCGCGAGCGTCATATTTTCGCCATCATTTTTGAAATTCGGGTTTGGAACTAAGTTTTTGCCGTGCGCCCAAAGCATATCGGGCATACTGTCCAATGTTCTCCAGTCTCCATAATGCACAAAAGCGTGGCTGGTCGCAAAAATACGGTGCCACATACCTTGAGATATAAGCGGAGCAGAAACCAAAAGCGCAGCATAAATAAACACCAACTCCGGTGCTGTAATTTTAAGCGATTTTCTAAGAAGATACAGCAAAGAACCAATAGCCATAACTATAAGTATAATACCTATTGCGCTATTAGGAGGAGAGTTTTCAGCTAAAGGTCCACCTGAAAGGTAACACTCTTCAAATTCTATCCATATCGCCATTGCGATAAGCGCAAAAATGCAGATAAAAAACGAGCGAAGTGTCAAACCACGGGTTTGCATAGTTTTTTTGTCCGGAGCAGCATTTTGCGTAGCTCCATTATTAGGTGTTAATTCTGACAAAGCCATTTTTCCTTAAATATTTTTTTAATTATTGTTATATTTTACAACAAAAAGGGAATTTCTGTCAAGGTAAAATCGCCTGTTTGACAGAAAAATAATCCTCATTTTCACAAATTTTTACTGTTTTTTCAAAATAGTGACACCATACGCAGGCAAAACCACGACACCGTCTTTGTAGCTACCGATAATTGAGCTTGTGGCGTTTATGTGTACTGTGTGCTCTAAATTAGTATGGTTTATGACAAAAATATACTCGCCGCGTGGGTAAACTTCCACCCATTTGGGCATATCTTTATATTCTATACCCACATTCTCCCCTTTCAATATGTGAGTTAATACATCTTTTAGAAACTTTTCATCAAAAAAAGTTGCAAGATAAATGGCTTTTCCGTTGGAAAATTCATTTATTGTTATTGCTGGGCATCCTTCGTACATATCATCAGTATATTTTGCCAAAACTTTAGCAGTTGTCGGTATAACTTCTTCCATCCATTTTCTGCCCTTACCACTTAAAGTTGTATCGGCTGACTGATATTCAACAGAAACCTCTGTATCTACGTGAGTTTTTATTGGGACAAAGAGCGCTTCATCATTTCCGGTATAATCACGTAAATACATACCTGCAACAGAATTGATACCAAAAAGCTCGGTTAAACCAACGGGTGCCATTTTATCATAGTAATTATTAAACTCGTCACGCCATGAGAGTTGTGCTCCGGATATAAGTGTTCCGCCTTTACTCACGAAGTTGTTAATTTTTTGCGTAAACTCATTATCTGCATGCACTTGTCCGGTCATAATAACAACCTTATACTTCGACAAATCCGTTGTTGGCGGAATAACATCTACGGGAATATTATTATGATAGAGAGCGTCATATATTTCAAAAATCATATCAGTATAGCGTAAATGGGTATTAGCGCGAGTGGATTGATATGCGAAATTATTGTGATAATCGTTAATTATCGCTACTTCCGGATTTGGCAATTCATAGCCACTAAATATCGGTTCAAGCTCTTTTAGTTCTGCATAAAGCTCTTTTACTGCTTTATATCTTCTCTGCGGTGTTCCGTTATACTCTATCAAACCTTGCAGCTCTTGTTCCTGTCCGGAAAGACAAGTGCGCCATCTAAAGAAAAAGTATCCGTCACATCCATGCGCAAGCGAAGTAAGAGCCCACTCTCTTAACCGTTTTGGGTCAGGAACCTTATTTTCGTCAAGTGCTCCACTACCTGTTTCGGTAAGCCAGAACTCTTTATTGGGTTTTATCTGACGGAATGTATCAAGCGCTAATGTGTTTAAGCTCATAGTTGATATGTCAAAATAAAGGTCATCGCAAGCCACATCAAGCCCGTCATACATCTTATAATAGTCTATCGGTTCAAATATCGGGCCCATACCATTTGTCTCAATTATCGCCTCAGGGAAATATTTACGCAAAATTGCTGTCTGCGAATTTGCAAACTCCACATAAGAGTCACTTCTAAATTTTTTGCACTCCACACGAAGAGAAGCGTTGATAAATGTTCCCTCATCCATACGGATTTCAGCCCAATCTAAATATTCAATACTCCAAAACTTCGTCTTCCAACAACGATTTAAATTTTCAATAGTTTTATATTTGGTTTTTAGATGTTCGCGGAACTTATCTTGGCATTCCTCACAATAGCAATCGCAACCGAGTTCATTATCAAGCTGCCAAATAGTAATGTTTTTATGATGCGCAAACTCTTGCGCCATCTTCTCAGTTATTGTATCAGATATTTTTCTGTAATGATCGCTGCTTGGACAATAGTGACGTCTCATGCCGTGCACCATTCTTCTGCCATCTTGTTCTACACGGCAAATATGTGGATATTTGAGAGTCAACCACGCGGGCGGGGTGGCAGTAGGGGTGCAGAGCACGACATCTATTCCCGCTTTTTCAAATCGCGAAATAATATCATGTAACCAATCAAATGTATAAACCCCTTCAGCTATCTCTAAGCTGCTCCAAGCAAACTCGCCAATACGCACAGCATTAATGTTTGCCTCTTTCATCAAGCGGATATCTTCATCCCAACGCTCTTTAGGCCAGTATTCCGGATAATATGCTACGCCTCTATATTTCATAGTCTTTCCTCTTTATTTTTTTATATATCTAAAAAAGTTTTGTGTGCTGATTTATAGTTTGATGATTTGTCGCTTACCTGGTAAGCTCCGTGACAATCACACCCGGCGCACGCTCTCAATATCTTGTCATCATAACTCGGCTCAATGCACTCGCCAACATTTACGGTTAAAAAGTCTTCATCATCCCATTTTCCGGCGAAAAATGCGTTCATTAGCGTCATATCGCCCTTTATCTCGTCATAGGTCCAACCCAAATATTCTGCACAATCCTTGGTGTATTTTCGGTCACGCTCGCAAGTGTTGGTGCCGGTATCTATGTATGTTGCCATCTCATACTCTTTATACCAGTTTTGCTCCATCTCTATTAGATAATCAGCGTTATCCTCGCCATACATGTCAATATAATGTTTACGTGTGTACTCTACGCGTTTTTCACTCGGCTGCAAAGTACGTTCAATCCATCCTGAAGTATACCAATATATGCCGTGGTGAGAATCAAAATATTCTCTATATTTTTCCTTTGAACCTAAAAGTAAAGTTACACAGTCATGCCCGCGTGGTATTATGAGTGGAATGTCAGCTGTTAGCCCCACAATGCCATTACTGCACAATGCATAACCAAGCAAAACAGCATCGTATTTGCTACCGTCCATCTTTTTGACAGCGCAGACTTCATCGATTTTTTCCTGTAAAGCTGTGCGGAGTTTTTCAGGGTCTTCATGTAAACCCTGCGGCATCTGATACATATCAATCACATGCTCACTATTTGCAGCTGCAATGGCAAACTCTCTAAAAAACACCTCGCAATAAATAACAGCAAAATGCATCTCTATGTTACCTTCCTACACCAAAATATATAAAACCTTCGCTCTCTATTTTTGCTCTATCGTATATATTTCTAAAGTCAAAGAATAGGTTTCCGGACATAATCTCTTTCATCTTGTTGACATCAATACTTCTAAATTGATTCCATTCAGTTATAATGCATACAGCATCTGCGCCTTCTGCTGCCTTGTATTCATTACACGCATAACTTATTTTATCGCCAAAATAAAACTTTTTCGCATTAGCGCTTGCTACAGGGTCAAATGCCACAATTTCAGCGCCTGCTTCAAGCAACTTTTCTATGATTGTAATAGCAGGAGATTCTCTTACGTCATCAGTTTCCGGTTTAAATGCAAGACCGAGTATGGCAATTTTTTTGCCCTTTAAATTGCCAGATAAAAACGCATTTATGACTTTTTCAGCCATAATATTTTTCTGCTCATCATTGACATCAATGACTGTTTTTATCAGCTTCATATCTGTGCCGACTTTGTCACCAATCATAGTTAAAGCGTGTGTATCTTTTGGAAAACAACTCCCGCCATATCCCGGTCCGGCATGAAGGAAATATTTTCCTATACGTTTATCAAGCCCTATAGCATTAGAAACCTGTTTCACGTCAGCGTTTACGGTTTCACAAAGGCGACTTATCTCATTTATAAAGGTTATCTTTGTTGCCAAAAAGGCATTTGCCGCGTACTTTATCATCTCCGCAGTTTCGATATTTGTAAAGACAAACGGATGGTTATTTATATATAACACTCGGTAAATATCCTGCATTATTTCCTTTGCTTTTTCGCTTTTTGTGCCGATAACTATTCTGTCCGGGTGCATAAAGTCATTTATGGCAGAGCCCTCACGCAAAAACTCAGGATTTGAGACTACGTCAAATGTCAAACCTTTAAGTCCGCGTTCATCTAATTTCCTTTGTATTGCACACGCAACCTTTTCGCCCGTGCCTATGGGAACAGTTGACTTATCAACTATGACCCTATAGCCATCCATATGGGCAGCAATAGATTCTGCAGCTTCCAACACATATTTAAGGTCAGCTGAGCCATCATCAAGTGGTGGGGTACCAACCGCTATAAATATTACCGTACTGTTCTTTACAGCTTCTTTTATATCTGTTGTAAAGTGTAGTCTCCCTGCTGCGACATTTTTCTTTACAAGGTCATCTAACCCCGGTTCATATATTGGAATGACCCCGGATTTTAATGATTCTATTTTGTTTTGGTCAACATCCATGCACATTACATTCAAACCAAATTCTGAAAAGCACGCGCCTGAAACTAAGCCTACGTATCCTGTTCCTATAACTGATATATTGTTCATAGTCTTACTATTTCCATCCTTCACTCGGCAGTTCCATTATCTTGCAACCACCCTCTTTACACTTTTGCCATCTACATGTTGGACCTAAATTATCAAAAATTATTGGTACTTCTCTCTGCACTTCTTTACGTATAAGGTCAAACATCTCTCGTATTTCCCATTGCGCTCTACTACAGAGGCGATGTTTGCACATCTCAATAAGCTCTCGTCCATTGACCTTCATCGTTATTTCAGTCTCACAAGCATTAGGCAAGATAAATCTTGCGTCTTGATTTATGCTTTCGCTATTCAAATCAGGATATTCTTCGCGCAAGATTGCTTGCAACTCCTCATATTTTTCGCCCAATAATTCCATAATTTGCGTATATTTTTCATCTGCGCGCGCAGAGTCTTCTATGATGTGTGGCGTTACATATTTAAAATCCGCTTTGTCAACATAGCGCTGTGACTGTTGAGCGTATGAGGCGATGCGATGTCGCACTAATTGGTGCGAACAAGCGCGTGATATACCGGAAATTATAAACTGAAAGTCTAACTGTTCTACAATGCTCATATGTCCTCTGGAAAGAACCTTATCTCTAAGCCAAATGCCCATAGCTTCTTCTGTTTCCAGCGGTTTTATCCCTTTAAATCCTCCCTTACTGTAACAGACACGCGCTGCTATAAAAGCAGGGTACAAACTACCTGTCCAATGCGTAAGAGTAACCGACATTTTCGTTTTTCTTTCAAACATTAAAATATTGTACCACAAAACTCAAAAATATGCTATAATATAAGCATGGTTTTTTTTAATATTATCGCAGTTATTATAATAATTTTTGCAATTTTCTCATTTTTCAGGGAATTGTCGAGGTATAAGTTCACTCATAACATCTCATCTTTGCTTGTCCGTCTGGCATGCTCGATACTTCTCGGCTTTATGATGATAACTATGCTCATAGGTATTCATTACTTTGACTTAAAAAGCCCTATCGGCATCCATAATGTCTGGATGACATTTTGGATGGCACAATTTATGCTCGCTGTGTCTATAATGATTTTATCTTTTATTGAGATAAAATATTTTAAGATAAACGTAAAGCCAACAAATAATAAGGTGATAAAGGATGATATAGACAAGATTATTGGAGATTACGAAAAAAGGAATAAAGATGATAACGAATAAAGATATATACTTTGCAAGTTATGCTCTTGAGTTGGCACACAGAGATACCGATAAAACAGCCCCAAATCCAAATGTTGGCGCAGTATTGGTGAAAAATGACATAATAGTCGGGCATGGAAATCATAAGATGTATGGCGGGAGGCACGCAGAGATAAACGCGCTTGATATGGCTGGTGATAACGCTTTCGGTGCTACCTGTTATGTAACTTTAGAGCCGTGCGGTCACCATGGCAGAACTCCGCCTTGCGCTGATGCACTTGTAAAAGCCAATATATATCGCGTAGTATATATTAGCGATGACCCAAACCCACTTGTCTGTGGAAAAGGGCTTGAAATAATGCGTAAGCGCGGTATTTTGATTGAAAAATGCGCGACGTTAGAGCACCTTGAACATGAGCTAAATAAGGCATGGCGCCATTACATAGTGCATCGCACACCTTATGTGACCCTTAAAATGGGAATTAGTATAAATGAAGCAACCGTAAACCCAAAAACTCAGTGGATAACTTCAGAAGAGGCGAGGGCAGATGTTCAGAAGTTAAGAGGGGAGCATGATGCTATATTAACAACGGCTGACACAGTTATTGCTGATAACCCGGAATTGACTTACCGTTTAAATACACGCGGAAAACAACCTATAAGAATAGTCTTGGACGCAAAACTCAGAACAACGCCTGACGCTAAAATATACAATATCCCCTTTGGACAAACAATTTTGGCAACAAAAGAGGGGAGGGATGTATCAGGTTTCAAGCGCGAAAATGTCATAACCTATTTTGACAAAAGCGCCGGGGAACATATAGATGTTAAAGGTCTTCTCAGTTACTTAGCAGAAGAACTTTCTGTTACTAGTTTACTGATAGAAGCAGGGCATCACTTTGCCAACACTATTCTTGATGCTGAACTGATAAATGAACTTTGCCTATACACGTCGCCGATGATTATCAACGAAGGAGAAAGCAGCAAAATGCTCCTTGATAACATCTTCACTTCACAGCTTATTTGTGATGTTAAAACCGAATTTATAGGTGATAATTTAAAGGTTACGGGAAAACTTATGGAAACCTCTAAAAACCTCGTACTTAGTGACAGATCCAAGTCGGTATCATAGCACAAACCACCTAATATTGGGCTTAAAATACGATGAATTTTGTCGTAAAAAATTACGGTTTTACTCACAAAACATCGTAAAACCTCGTATCTTTTTGATTTGATTAAAAAGGGAGGGGCATTTTAGCTGTATTCTGTCTCTTTTTTCTTGATAAATCAACTTTTGGAAAATAGTGGAAATTACTATAAAATTTCCAAATATCTCTAAAAAACTTTCCCGCAACTCAAAGCGTTTTCGCTAGGTGGAAATCACTCAAACGACTCTTCGTCCACCTCTTCAAGTGTTCCATCATTTGCCAAAATCTCTATCTGCATTTTGGCTTCTTCGATTGTCTTTACGCACGATTTTTTGAGTTTAGCTGCCTCTTTTAAAAGCTCAACAGATTTTTCCAGCGAGACATCTTCATTTTCTAAAAGTATTGCTATCTCTTCTAAACGAGCTAATGCCTCATCAAACGTTAGTTTTTTCATTTTATTCCTTTGTTTACAATGTATGTAAGTGTGTTTGTATTTCCAACCATATCTTCGGCAACAATCTCAAGAGAATACTCTTTTGTTTTATCAAAGGAAGGGTATCCATCCGGAATTATCAGCAGAGCTTTTTCATAAGTGCTGTCAAAATATCCGTCAGCGGGGCTTAAAGCTACCCATTCTGCGTTATTAACCCTAAACCTTCCACCTTTTATCGGTGATAACAGATTATCTTTTATAAGCCAAAACTCTTGCGGAGTTTTCGTGTATTCAAAATCAGCAACAGTGCTTATAATTGGTTTTTGATTATCTATCGCAAAGTATCCACTTATAACTTCTGCAGTTTTTGAGTTAAATGGCTTTGCATATTTATCGTCGGATATTATTTTCAAACGATAATTATCGCCATCAACAAATTTTGTGGTGTCAACAGCAATACCGTTTAGCATTGTTTCGTGAACGATATTATCATTTTCCGTAAACTCAATCAGCTGCCAATCACCATCATCTTTGCTGATATATAGGCTTGTCATCACTTTATCTCCATCAGGGTCGCTGACTGCAAAATTGACAGTATATACGCCATGCAATGTTTTGGCACGAAGGTCAGAACGAAATGCAGAAATAGGTGCTCGATTTATAAACTGGTATGAAATCTTAATCATATCAACAGTGTCATTGTCAGACAATTCAAATAGAAATGCAATCTCTTTTCCAGTCGTAATTCCTTGTATGATACCACCTGTTAAAGTCTGTTTCATACTCTTTATAAGACGTGTTTTATCTGCTGAATATAGAACTTCCTTATCAGTTGAGGCATATAATTTAATCCCATTGGTGACATTCTTACCATTGCTGTATAAACTCAACGCATTCCACGCTATATCGTCGTTTGCAACAAAGATTTGCGATAAGTAGTATCCGCTGTTTCCTTTTGAAATCGTTAAAATTTGTTTGGGAAAATTACATAAAACATAAATATTTTTGCCATCTGTTGCAAGCGAGGTTGGAAGTATAGACTCAACACTATTAACTTGCGTATCAGCAGGATGGATAATTATCGTTTCTGTATTGTCAGATTCAGGGTTTGAAATCTTTGTAATCCCACCACCGGGACCGCTTATAACATAAAGTGAATCATCTAAATAAAGCATATCATTTACCACTTTAGTACCACTGCCATTTACTGCTGCTATTTTTTTTGCACTTCCATCTTTAAAGCGTATAATATTTCCGGTCTTCGCTTCTCCAATGTATAACACACCATTATGCGCTAAAAGTTCTGTTATTGTCTCACGGCTATCATAGAGAACACTCACATTTCCGGTTATAATATCATAGGCATAAACACGATTTTTGGGGTGAGCCACAAAGTAAACTTTATCGCCTTCCACTGTAAAATAATTTAAGTAAGAATTGTTTTTATCGCTATAAACTTCTTGCACTTTATCATCAATCAAATATAATTTCGCGAGATTTGTCGCTACAACTAACTTGCCATTAATATAGCTTAAATCGTATACAGCTTCACCCAAGTCATATTGTGCAGTTTCTTTTCCGGCAGTATTCAAAATATATACTTTGCCAAAAAGTGTTCCTACGGCGATATTGCCAGTTGCTTTATCAATAGCTATTCCAACCAGTTCACTGCTATCATTAATCGTTGCAAAGCTCTTTATACTTTCTCCGTCAAAAAGTAAAACTTCCTTACTGTAAAAGCCGACTATATATAAATTCCCATTACACTCTGCAATGCCATTTGCTAAGATATTATTGTCAAACGCGCTACCCATAACATTAGGAGATACAATAATGTTCCCTGCACTAGTCATTATAGTACCATCAAATGTGCCACGTGAAAAAGCAACGACACCTTCAAGAGATAGTGGTATACTATCTTTTAAAAGAGAGGCCTCACTCTTTGGCTCGCCGACATTATTGTCCTCGCTTTCACTTTTTTCATCTGCATCAATATAATCTGTTGATTCTTCAGTATCCAGTTCACTTTCTAAAGTTTCACTTTCAGCAAGCTTTCCGGCTCTTATAAGCTCTCTTACAGAATACGAATAGTAAGTATCCTCTTCCGACTGCATCTCATCTCTCAAAGATGAATTTACTGTTATACTGCTCAGCGGGATAGAGGGCTGCTCAAAATTTGCAGGATATAATACACCAACCCCCGGCTTGTCTTGCACATCTACAGTTATTTTAACCATCTTAAAACCGCTAAAAAGATAATCTGTCGGCACTTCAAAAACTTTCGCAACGGGACGCGTGAATCCATTTATAAAAGTCCCTTCTTCCATACTGTTATAGTACGAATATGGGTCAACCTTTCCATTTGTGCCACCAATCCCTGCTGCAGAAAAGTTATAACGCAAAAGGTTATGCCATTTAGGTGGTATATTATTTATTATTTTGCCCATATACGGGTACGCAGGATCTGCTGTTATAGCAACACCCATAAGATTATATCCATTCTTAATTTTTGTATTCCAACGGATTTGTCCCATTATTCCCTCTTCATCTGCCGGCCTTACATTAAAGAGTGTCTGGAGCATCTCATCAGTGCTTCCGCCAATTACTATGTTCATACTGTCGGATGTGGTATATGCAGGAACAGTAATAGGAATATTTATTATTTCATTTTCTTGACCATCAGGTTTTACAGTAACCGCAATATTTATAATCTCGCCCGGTTTTGCTTTAAATCTGTCAGGAGTTATTTTTTCAATGGTCGCAAGTCTCTTTGAATCATTAATTTTCACATCAAAATTGATGTTATTTATATTTATATGTTCATAATCTGAAGATATAAGAGCATAAAATAAAAGTAGGAAATCGTATGCCGGTAAGCCATAGTTATAATATATATTCTTATTTGAAAACACATTTAATTGCTCTATCTTTCCGGTTTGTTCAGTATCTATTTGTGCTTTTAGCTCAACAATATCAGCTGAAAGCGGATTAGGGTTTATTATATCAAAAAATGGCCAAAGCAGATAAAAATACATAATATCAAGACTAAACAGTGGGTCATTTGCTATCTCAAAATTCCACTCGTCTTTATATGAAGCAGCAATATTATCAAATTTCACCTTAATAGGTATAGTCTTTGCTTTCTTTGAAGTGTCACCGATTATAGTAAACTGATGGTCACCAATCATTGACCCTACAACCTTTACCGGACTTGCCAACTTGAATGAAGACATTTCATTGCTGACTATCATATGAACATATGCCGTACTCATAGGCATATCAGTTTTTCCAACGCCATTAAACGGATGCCCAAATGCTAACACCGTGTCACCCTTCACATATGTTACTGTGCCAACAGCGCTAAGATTCCTATCCCCAAGTATATAAGAGACAGCAACAGCACTTCCGGGCTTTAATACATCGTCAGTAGCTTCACCATTTGCTACTTTAGCACCAAGTGGCAAGGTCGTCAGAAGAGAATCTTTAAATATAGGGCTTATTTGCTTTAGTGAATTGTCTGATATTCCTTCAGCCATTATCGGAGTTTTTATGGGAGATAAAGTTAGGGTATTTGTCTCAACAGCGCCTGTATTACCCGCAGAATCTCGTATTGCCAAACGGTCGTAAACCTTTCCGCCTATTTTTATCGGTGTTGAAAGTTTATTGCTTGCTGCACTTTGCGGAACAGTTGAAGTATCACCTATCATAGATGCTATCGGTGTTACACCTGCTATTGGCTCATTCTGAAATTCCCATCCATAAGCGTAAGCGCCAATGAGGCGGTCATCTATGTATATAGGACTCCCGCTCATTCCCGCTACACCTTGCCATCCCTTTGTTTTAACAGGACCACTCGTTACTTCTATCAAAATCATATCAAATCCAAAATCAATTTTAGTTGCTACACTAATGACTTTAATATCAAATTTTTCAATCTTTTGACCTTGATAAACAGTCAACCCATAGCCGACCATACCCGGCTTTATCTCACTCACAGCCATAAACTCTTTGTCATTCCACTCAATGGGGGTGAATGCAAAAACAGTACAACTGACGCTTAAAAATAATAACGCAACTAAGATTTTTTTCATGATTCGATTTTCCTTTCTAATTTTTGTAATATGCCAAGATTAATCAAGCAATGGCAAAATATATGGGGTTCTATCTTTAAATATTGTTTGACCTATATTATATTTTTCTAAAATGTTGTAGCCGTAGTACAGGCTATTTGCCAAATTCTCCACATAATGAGTGTCTGAACCCAAAGTCACATACTTTCCACCGCACTCAATATATTTTTTAACAGCAAACTCAGGAGCAGTAAGCGGCGCGCCTTTGTCTGCGTTTCGTGTGTTTATCTCAACCGCTATCTCATACTTTGCCGCCAACTCCATAACGCGCTCCATACCCTCGTAATATATGGAAGGTATATTGCCGGATAAAGTTCTCACACCACATCTCTTTGGATAGTCAATATGGGCTATGACATCAAAAAACTCAAGGCGTATGAGCTCCTCAATATCGTCATAATATTTACGGTAAAGCATTTCAAAATCAGCATCGCTAAGCACCATTTTGCCGATACTATCCAAAAAGTTAAATTGCAGCCCAAAGCAAGAAACGTGCACAGAGCCCAACTTTACATCTAGATTTTGAAACTCTGAGACCAACTCCATCATATCATTTTTCAAACTCGGTTCAAAGTCAACTTCCAACCCGCTGTATATCTCTATTCTGTCGCCATATTTTCCCTTAGCTTTTGCGACCCTTTCAGCTTGCTTTTCATGATTGTAAAAGCCAAACTCATCAAAAGTTCTGTTACTATCATGGTGCTCGGTAAGACAAATGCCTTTAAGACCAAGCGCTATTCCTTTTGCCGCTAACTCATCAACAGTACTCTGCCCATCAAACGAGCCAATACTGTGCATATGGTAATCATACAAACCCTTTACATCACTCTTCATACTTTAAAAACCCTACTGTTCCTTTCTCATTTACCTCAAAATTATACACGATAGGTGGTGAAATAAAATCAACTTCATTTTTGCACTCACTTTGTGAGTTTAATAAAATAGATTCTACCCGTTTATATCTGTCAGCTTGTCCCCTGTTTACCCAAAGAACCATTCCTCCGCCGGACAAACCGCCTATCATCATAAATCCGTAATAGTCATTGCCAAACTCTTTTCGCATATTTTCTCTTATGGTTTCTGTGTATCTGTTTGTTACATATGGTATAATCTCTTGTAACTCATTTAAAAAAATGCTGTCTGTTATCGCGGCAATTTCTTCGTTCGCGCCCACCAATATTGCCTTCTGTAATTCCGCATATTTTTCTATTAAACCCTTACGGGCTATCGCAGCTAATTTTTCGCGTACAAGATATTTATTAGTTACATCTTTCAGGGTATTTGAGACATTTATTGACATACCGCCGTGTACCAAAACCATATCAGCGAGTAATTTTTGCTTAACATCACTCTTGAGACAAAGTCTTTCGTATTGCGGCAACAATTTTCCGCGCGCACCGCCCAAAGCGTCTGAAAGCTCTCCGTTAAACGCCTTAATGCCACCCAAAATGCCTCCGGTATCTTGCCAGCCACCGCTGCTGCCGCCAAGCCATTCCGCTAAAGTTACACGGCTCATTATGAGCTTTTCTTGTGTGACATCTGTAAGACCGCCCTCAAAGGTAGTTATCTGATTTGTCGCACGCATTAAAAGAGCAATAATGCTTGCAAGCAAATTCGTTGAGACCGCAAGTCGAGAGTTTGGCGGGATAGTATCTACGCTTGAAACTATCTCAAGCCCCATACCTTTACCAATTAAGTATTCGAGCAACTTTGTGAAAGATTGGCTTTTACCGCTATTTATAAAGGGCGGAACTAACCCCGCGGCAATCACTGCGGCCTTTAAAATGGAAAGAGGGCAGTCTTTAAGCCGAAACAGCTCATCAAAATCAGAGATTTCTTGTTCACAGTTTAGATCAACGGACTTTAAGCGCAAAACCGGCTTATCTATCACACGCAAAGAAACAGTAATAGGCGGTTTTGTTGATTTTTTCTTGTATTCGCATAAGTCTATCGCCATATTTATAACTTTTGCGCCTTCCGGAAAGTCTGTTGACAAGAAAAATATGTCCGACCATCCTGAGTGGGTAAAGTCAAGGCGTACAGCTGTCTTTTCTACTAGTATAGGGCGCTTACCATTAATCTTTTCAAGCAGTTTTGGCACTATTTTAAGCGGTGTATCATCAACATCGGCAATCCTGAATATCCAACGATTACCGATATTATCGCGGACAAGTTTTGTAACTTCGTTCTCAAGTATTTCATAAGTTAAAAGGTCAGCAATTTTAGATATAAGCGCAAAAGGGAAGGGGTGCAGATTTTTAGTAGAGTCAAGCGCCTCTTCATACCGTTTGCACTCTACCAATGCCAATACATCGCCATTCAAAATTTCATTTTCCTGCGCGTGAACTTCTGCTATTTTTGAAATTAATGCTGTTGCTTTTATACGTGCGCTGTAAATGTTTGAGCTGTCTAACCTGTATTTCATAAGGTCAATAATGTCAGAAATTGCCATATCCGCACTTTGATTACTTATAATATCATCAAAGTATGGTTCGTCAACTCCATACGTGGTTATAAGCTCAAAAATCACTTCACGCATTACGCTTATCCTTTATCAAAGTATCTGAGAGTAAAAAGAGCATCTCGTCTCGCTCTGCTCCATTTAGCGAAAGCGCCATCTGGGCAGTCAGAAGCCCGTACTTTATGCCGATATTATACCTCTGACCGTTTACGTTTTTCGCAAAATATTTGCCGGAGTCAGCCAAAGTTTGTAAAGCCGAAGTTATATATTGACTCGTCTCTTTGGTCTCTTTTAAAATGTCAAGAAATCTTGGCATTAACACATGCATACCAAACAAGCAGAGGTAAAACCCGGCACGTAGACCCGGAGTTAAAAGCTCAATTTCAGATGTGGTTATTGATGGTTTTTCCAAAATTTTTGTTACTTTAAAGGCATCAAGTGACGCTATGTAATCACCTGTCAGAGTTCCGTAATGTTGAACCAAATGCTCTCTGGTAGGGTTTACGGCAGACACGGAACATTGCTCTTTTAAAGCTAAATCCATTATTTGCGATGCGCAATTTTTTTCTTTATCGTTTGAGATGTAAAGATGATCGGAGAGCAGCAACAAAAACGGGGAATCCCCAACAAAATCTTTTGCTCTGTAAACGGCATCAGCGTAACCAACCGGCTCAGGTTGTACTGTATAGGTAAGCATAGACAGCATCTGCGCAAGTTTTTCCGACTGCTTTTCGCACTTTACGCTGAGCAATGTTTCAAAAGCGGAAATGTACTGCTCTTTATCTTTCTCGCTGCAGACGATTGCGATTTCGGTAATCCCTGCGTCTATTGCTTGTTCAGCAATTATTTGAATTATAGGCTTTGTCATACCGTCAACGTCAACCAGCGGGATCATTGCCCGCTGAAAAGCATCGGCAGTAGGGTAGAGCATTTTAGGTCTGCCCGATGCGGTAATAACTGCTTTTTGTACTTTCATGCAACCACAACTCCAGATTTAAATATTTTCATTTGCAACTTTCAGAGCAGCTGTAAGGTCAATATCGCCGGTGTACAGCGCGCGCCCCAAGATAACCGCCTCAATGGCGTTCGTTGAGTTTAGTGCTATTATATCGTTAATACTGCTCATACCTCCGGATGCTATTATCGCCATACCGCTTTTTTTCGCAAGGTCAACAGTATCAATTATGTTTGGACCTGCCAGCATACCGTCACGGCTGATGTCAGTATAGATAATCCTCTTTGCGCCATATTGCTTTAACTTCAGCGCAAGATCTACAGCTGTAAGTTCGGTAGTTTCAAGCCAACCCTTTACAGCAACTTTTCCGTTTTTAGCATCAATGCCCAAAACGAGTCTATCACCATACTCTGAAAAGACCTCTTTAGCCCATGTGTCATCAGTTGCGGCTTTTGTTCCTATTATACATCTTTCAACGCCGCTCAAAAGCAATTTTTCTATGGTTTCAACGCTTCTTATGCCACCACCAACCTCCATAGGTATAGAAAGAGCAGCTGCCATATCAGCGATAATACCGTGATTAGTCGGCAACCCGCTTTTTGCGCCGTCAAGGTCAACAACGTGGAGTCGATTTGCGCCAAAACTCTGCCAATGTAGCGCCATCTCTACAGGGTTATCCCCGTAAACTACGCTCTCATTATAATCTCCTTGGCTCAATCGAACGCATTTGCCATCCAATAAATCTATAGCCGGTATTAATTCAATCATTATTTCATCCTCCCAGTTAACTATTCACCTGTATTCTGATATTTGGTTCGTCTTTTATATTATATCGCCTTAGCATACAATCTTCCTTTAATGAATAAATCTCTCCGGTTATAGGGTAGGGAGCAGAATTATAGTTCATTCCGTGCGCAAATGCAATAAATTTATCAATATAGTTATTGGTATGTGGCAATGTTTTTACAGGCGCTATAGCAACAAAATCACGGTTTGGTATTGAAATAATGACTTCATCTGTTGTTGCGTCAAATCTTTGCACAAACCTATTAAAGAATGAGGGGAGCATTATTCTTACAGCATCAAGCCCATCATTTGTGATAAAATTCAGCATTACAGCTGTTTCAAAACCCATCAGTTTTGCTTCTTTAGTCTTTACAAACGCACAGCTTCGCTCCAAATTAGCAAAAGCTCGCTCTTTTAATGTGTCCGTAACAGAGTTTTGGTCTAAAAATTTGAAGGTATGCTTTTTGCGCAACACATAACTTAGTGCCGGATTATCTTTCGAGCCATTTTTAAGCATAGGAAAAATTTCTCCTTCTAAGCTATAGATATTCCCCGTATCTTCTATTGCTTCTTTCACCCCTAAAAACGCGTTTTTCGCAACCATTCCAACCTTATTAAAAGGGATATTTCCGGTTGTAATGTTGAGATTTTTCAAACTAACTTCTATATGCCTTCCGTTTACTGTAAAACAAAGTGTATCATTTGTTATCTTTATCTTATGAAAATCATTATATTCTTTAAATAGTAATGCCAGCAGTATATTCTTACCCAAAAACAGATTAAACCTTCCTGCCACATTAAAATATTTTATAATATAATAGACCAGTAATATATAAAAAATTATGTAGATAAAATCCATATTTCGCTTCCTTTAAGCTTTTCATTAATATATTTCTACTCTTTTTATAAAAAACCTTTAATAAGTACTGGAAAAAAATGTTAGAATTTAGTATAATATAATAAAGTGGAGGTATGAGTACATGTCAAATGTTATTCAAATTTCCGTGTTTATGGATAATAAGCATGGTAGACTTTCTACCATAGCCGGTGCGTTAGCAGATGCGAATGTCAATATTTTTGGCTTTTGCGTTGCTGACAGCGCTGACTTTGGTATTATACGTTTAGTTGTTGATGACTATGAACTTGCGGCAGATGCCTTAAAGAAGGCACAGATGTCCGTAAACTTGACACCGGTATTATTAGTCAAAGTTGATGATGTGCCCGGAGGCGCTAAAAAGGTATTTGATCTCTTTTCAAAGCATAAAATAGATATCGAATACTCATATGGCGTGAGAAGTGCTGTCATCGCATTTGGAGTGGAAGACGTTAATGGTGTCGAGCAACTTTTAAAAGGTGAGGATATAACGCTCACAGATTTAACAAATTTAACAAAATAATAAAAAAATAATATATTAAAGAACAGAGGACAAAATGGAAAATAGTCATCCGTACAGCGGAACTTACATTGTAATTATTATAGCATATGTTTTAGTTATGCTCGCCATCGGTTGGTGGTGTATGAGACGAACGAAATCGGTAGGCGATTTCTTTTTAGGTGGAAGAAACCTTGGACCATGGATGAGCGCTCTTGCGTTCGGTACGACCTACTTTTCGGCAGTTATCTTTATTGGGTATGCCGGAAAACTGGGTTGGCAGTTTGGTATATACACACTTGGTATAGTTATTGGAAACACTATTATAGGAACAGTGCTTTCTTGGTGGCTTTTGGCAGGACGTACCAGAGATATGACCGTAAAGCTGAACGCTCACACTATGCCTGAATTTTTAGGCAGGCGCTATGACAGCAAGCCCTTACAGATAGTTGCGGCGCTTGTTGTGTTTATATTTTTGGTACCGTATTCTGCATCTGTTTTAATGGGTCTCAGCTACCTTTTCGAGATGACAATGCCTTTCCGCCTTGGACCGTTGCCTCCATACGAGACAGCACTCCTATTCTTAACCCTTTTAACAGCGGTTTACCTAACAATGGGAGGATACTTCGCTGTTGCGGTAACTGACTTTGTCCGCGGAATAGTGGAATTTGTCGGCGTTATGCTTATGGTATATTTAATAGCATATAAATTTGGCGGAATGAAGATTTCTGCCATAAAACTCCTTGAAAACCCAAAAATTACTGCTCCTGTAATGGATAAAATAATACCTATAGGCGCAACCGAATGGCTGGGAATGAAAATACCGGAAGGTTTTATCTTTGAAGTGCAAGGAATGTGGATTTTAGTTGCGCTCATTTTCATTACCAGTATCGGACCATGGGCACTACCGCAAATGGTACAAAAATTTTACTCTATCAGAAGTAAAATGGATATAACACGTACGATTATTATTGCAGGAATATTCTCTCTCTTTATGGCATTTGGCGCTTATTTCAGTGGTGCAATGACACACTTGCAGTGGGCGGGTGAACTTCCGTCACAATTAATGGACGGTGGCGCTCCGGTATATGACAAGATAATGCCATACTTTATAACCAGTAATGAAATCGACCTTCCTATTTGGCTGGTTATGGTCATCGTACTTACGGTATTTTCAGCTTCCATGAGTAGCTTATCTTCACTGGTTTTAGTGTCAAGCTCTGCGATATCAATAGATATTATCGGCCTTAAAGTTGATAAAGATAAGAACCCGAAAAAAATGATGACTATTTTGCGTGTATTTTGTATAATATTTGTCGGCGCTTCGCTCTTTTTGGCGCTTGTAAAATTTGACGTCATCGTAAACTTGATGGTAATGAGCTGGTCAACTTTGGCGGGCGTATTCTTAGCTCCGTTTGTGTATGGACTATTCTGGAAAAGAATCACACGAGCAGGAGCTTGGAGTGGTGTCATAGCCGGAATAGTCTGTGCTGTAACCCTCTTCCCACTATTTGGTCCGAACGGTGTGCCGCTTGCAGGTGTTATCACCATTTTAGTTCCAATGATAATAGTACCTATTGTCAGCTTGTTCACCAAACAACTTCCAAAAGAGCTGGTTGAAACAGCATTTACAGCGCCAATAGAAGGATTAAAATAGAAGATGAGCAGAGATAATTTAGATTTAAGAACAAATATTAGAGATCGCGTATGGGAAACAGCTACAAGAGCTGAAATTGCTGATATTCAGCTTGAAAAGCTCAAAGAGACCGTACAATATTGCTATAATAAAGTGCCGTACTACAGACATAAACTTGATGAGGCAAAGGTGCATCCAAATGATATCCAAACTTTGCAGGATATAAAACGCCTTCCATACACAACAAAGAAAGATTTTCACGACACTTACCCGTATGGTATGTTTGCCGTACAACAAAATGAGCTTTTGCGTATTCACGCTTCCTCCGGTACTACCGGCAAGCCGACTGTGGTTGGGTACACAAAAAATGATATGGAAAATTGGGGGGAACTGGTCGCAAGAATGGCTACTGCTGCCGGCGTTACAGATAAGGATACTGTACAGATTTCTTTTGGCTACGGGCTTTTTACCGGTGGATTTGGTCTACATTACGGCTTAGAGCGCATAGGCGCTGCCATTATCCCTGTTTCCTCAGGTAATACTGCAAGACAGCTTATGATATTAGAAGATTTCGGCCCGACTACTTTAGTCTCAACTCCTTCATATGCTGCTCACCTCGGTGAAGAGGCAAAAAAGCGTGATATGAAAATAGGTACGGACATTAAACTTAACTGGGGACTGTTTGGCTCTGAACCTTGGACTGAAGGTATGCGCCATAGGGTAGAGACTGAACTTGGGCTTAACGCTACCGATAATTACGGTTTGAGCGAGATTGGTGGTCCCGGCCTTTCAGGCGAATGTCACACGGTGAGAGATGGTATGCACATCTCTGAAGATATGTATTTTTGGGAAGTTATTGACCCGAACACAGGTGAAGACGTACCTGAAGGCGCTTTAGGCGAGCTTGTTATAACTCCGCTTTGGAAAGAGGCATTGCCTATTTTAAGATACAGAACTAGAGATTTGACTTCTGTCGTTACTTCTCCTTGTGCTTGCGGAAGAACAACAGCAAGAATGTCAAGAATCCACGGTCGCTGTGACGATATGTTAATCATTCGCGGCGTTAACGTCTTCCCAACACAGATTGAGCATATTTTAATGCAAAGCGAGTATACCTCGCCACACTATTTATTAGTCGTGAAGAGTGAAGGGGTACTTGATATTTTAGAGGTACACATAGAGTTGAACGAACAATTTAGTGCAGCAACTGTAGGTCAACTCTCTAAAATACAAGAGAAGCTTGCCAAGGATATACATTCTGTATTGGGATTAAGCGTAAAAGTTAAACTCGTTGAACCATACTCTTTAGAACGAAGCTTGGGTAAAGCAAAACGCGTTAGAGACGAACGGAATAAAGATTAACAGATGCAGACTACTTTGGGGTTAAATATTGTAAATAACATAGATTACACGCTCTATTTAGTGACTGACTACGCTTCACAACACTCGGTGATAACGCAAACAAAATCCGCTTTATCAGGTGGCGCTACTTTAGTGCAATATAGAGCAAAAGGGCTTGACAGCGCAAAACTTTATGAAGAAGCAGGCGCGATATTAGAATTAGTACATGCCGCAAAAAGACCGCTAATTATAAATGATAGAGTAGATATCGCAATGGCAGTAAATGCTGACGGTGTACATTTAGGGCCGGAAGATTTGCCGATAAGTGTCGCTAGACGTATTATGGGGCCGGCAGCTATTATCGGGGCTTCAGTCTCGACTATTGAAGAAGCAATAGAGGCAGAGCTTGAAGGAGCTAATTACTTAGGTATTGGCGCTATTTACGACACAAGCACAAAATTAGATGCCGGAGCCGGTATAGGACCGGAAATTTTGGCAGACATCAAGGGTGCAGTAAATATCCCCATAGTGGGCATTGGCGGTATCAATTTGTCAAATGTTGACGAAGTCATAAAGAATGGTGCTGACGGCGTTGCTGTGGTGAGCGCTATCACAAGAGCGAAGAATGTAACAATAGCGACAAAAGACTTTATAACAGAAATAAAACGAGCAAGGATGTAAAAAACAATGAGTTTTAAAATAATACAGGATACATTAAACCTGAAATTTGCAGACCGTGTTGCGCATACCGAATATATGGATAGCGAAGAGATGATACGTTATTACTCGCAAAAAGATGATTACGTAGAGAGAATTCGTGAATTGAATGAGAAAATAGGCATTGATTTCCATTGGAATGTAAACGATGGTTTTGAGCCGTGGAAGACGCGCGGCCGCACAACTAATATGGGACACGCGGAATATATGGATGGCGGCAGAGATTTTGTGGAAGCTGAGCCCTGCCCATTTAAGACGAGTGATGACGTTTTGGAGTTTGACGCGGTAAAGGAGTATGGTTATACCGATTTTGATAAGCTCGTGGAGTATTACCAAAAATGTGCTGATCAAGATAAGGTTAACTTTCCGGAGCAGTACATCACGGGCGGATATTATAATAGTGTAGTCTCCGGCGCTATTGCTATATTTGGCTGGGATATGCTCCTTGAAGCAATGGGGGATGATATTGACAAATTCGGCGAAAAAGTTCTCGGCTCTATAGCTCAACAGTCAATACATCACGCAAAAGCGTGGGCAGAGACAGACAAAGAATGGTTCATAACTCACGACGATATGGTCTGGACAGAAGGTCCGTTCACATCACCTAATTTTTACAGAACATACATCTTTCCGTTATATAAAGAGATTTGGAAACCGCTGAAAGAGAAGGGAAAGAAGATCATATTCTGCTCTGACGGCACCTTTGATATGTTTTTTGATGACATTGCCGAGGCAGGCGCTGATGGATTTTCATTTGAGCCGACCAACAATTTGGAAAAAGTCGTCAGTAGCTACGGCTCTTCGCATGTGCTTATTGCCGGCGCTGACTGTAGGACATTAACATGGGGCAGCAAGCAAGACATTGAGGACGAATTGGTCTCTATCTATAAACTTGCACGAAAATGTCCGGGATTTATTTTCTGCGCAAGCAACCATTTTCCGGCAAATATCCCCATTGAAAACGGCGTTTTCTACTTTGATAAAATAAAAGAGCTGGAGCAAAGATAAAATATGACAAAAACTTCACCGCTGATAGTTGCATTAGATTATAAAAACCCCAAAGATGCTATGGCGCTCGCTGCTGAGCTCAAAGGACAGCCTATATGGTTTAAAATAGGCCTTGAGCTTATGATGAACGGTGGCATAGACCTTGCCAAACAGCTCACAGAGCAGGGAAATAATGTTTTTTTAGACGGAAAATTCATGGACATCCCTAATACTGTTGCCGGAGCTGTTCGCGGCGTGACAAGTATGGGTGTAAAGATGTTAAATGTACACGCTTTAGGTGGAACTCGTATGATGCGTGCTGCAAAAGAGGCGTCAATAGAACAAGCAGAAAAGTTAGGGATAACACAGCCATTAGTTATTGCTGTAACCATTTTAACCAGCGTTGCCGAAGAGGAATTAAAAGAGCTCGGATTTAAAAACGATAAAGTATCCGAACAAGTTGTATTACTTGCGAAACTCGCTAAAGAGGCAGGACTGGATGGGGTTGTTTCCTCAGTGCATGAGGCAAAAATGATACGTAAAGCGTGCGGTGAAGATTTTGTAATCGTTACCCCGGGTATCCGTCTGGATGACTCAACAAGCGATGACCAGCGTAGAATTGCAACACCCAAATTGGCGATAGAAGAAGGAGCATCACATATTGTTGTTGGCAGACCAATAACAAAAGCAGAAGACAAAATAGCAGTTTGTCAAAAAATATTAGCAGATATATGCTAAATTCACATATTTTTTTGTCCAAATAGTTGCACTATTTGTCAAATAGTGGTAGAATATTACTATGAGAAATATTATAATAGGGATAATTTTAATACTGTCACTCTCATTTTGCTTTGCGCAGCGGGGTGTTGAGCTTCCACCACCAACAGGAGGAGGTCCTGCCGGCGTTGGTACAAACCCAACTACAGCTAAACTGACATTTAACCGTGTAATGATACAATTCTTAGCGCGCGACCTTGTACAAAGCGCTGAATCAAACTTTATATTGCCCTCAGCTTACCAATTAAAGATAGACGAACACTCACTGACTTTAAGCGCCATTGAAGTATTTGAACTCTTTGCAGCTGTTATTGATAGTTGGGACAAAAACAAAGCATTCCCTGAGTCTGTTTCTATGTCATTCTCTCTACGCGGACCGGATTTCGACCAAAAATTAGAGCCTAACGCAAATAATAGGCACCCAATACCGGTTATAACCAGAGATCTTTTACGCGAAGCACCACTGATGATAAGTGACGCACGTAGCAGCAACGGGAAATTGCCTGACCTTATTATGTTTGAAAGTAATCAAAAACTGACCGCAGCACAAATATTATTTGCTATAGCAAAGATAATTGACGTTGCCGGAAGTACAAACCATATACCTGACAGTTTGTCTGTAGCTAAAATAACCTCACCAAAAAGTTGGACTGATAAAACAGGTGCTATAGAGATTAATATTCCAAGAGAGCCGGTTCCTATAAACTTTGGCGTGATGCTAAACGGTATTCCATATAACAAAGATCAGCAAGACTTAGTGTATATAAACGATTTATTTGTTACTATAATGATCAATAGCGGCATGGTTAAAGGCGTTAGTTTGCTAATAGATGAAAAAGTTATATATACGAGCTCTAGTTCGATTCCTCCATATCATGCTGTGGTAAACACCTTAAATTTAGAAGATGGTATTCATACCTTAACAATAAATATTATACCAGGCGATATGCGTATAGCATCAACCCCTGTAACTATAATGCTTACAGTGCGCAATGGAAAAGTAGCATACTTGCCATCAAACCTTGATACGGAAAACAACTAAAATTTTATGTTAAAGCAAAAACAATTACTAAACATAGTCTATTATCCCGATGCTGTTCTTTTAAAAGAAGCCATAAATGTGCAAAAAATCACAAATGAAACGCGCAATTTTATCAGTGACATGATTTACACTATGAAGAAAAAAGATGGGGTAGGTATAGCTGCCCCTCAAGTTGGCGTACCATCGAAAATAGTTATCTGCGCCCTTTCAAAAGGGATTATAGCACTTATTAATCCAACAATAACTGCAAAATCTTTTGGAACCGAAACAGGAACTGAAGGGTGCTTAAGTTTGCCCGGGCTCTATGGTGAAGTTGAATGTGCAAAAGAGGTTACTGTTGAGTATTTAAATTACAAAGGTAAGCCTGAAAGAATAGATGCTGAAGGTAAAGACGCACGCATATTACAGCACGAAATAGCACATCTTTATGGTAAAACAATACTGGATACAGCAGATCCTGAGTCATTTGTTTGGATTACAGGCGAAGAAGATGAAAATGGCGAACTTATAGAAAAACCTGTTACACTCGAAAATGCAAAACGATTCTTTGAACGTTTAGTGGATAAATCATAAACAGCAGTATGGATAAAAAGATAAGAATCATCTATTTCGGTACTTCAGATTTCGCTGTTCCACCTCTAACAGCATTAAACAATGTTGCTGAAATTTCTTTGGTAGTAACGCAGCCGGCTAAAAAATCCGGAAGAGGCGGAAAACTCACGGAATCTCCGATATTTAATGCTGCAACATCGCTCGGTCTTAATATTTTACAGCCTGAATCTTGTAAAGATGAAGGTTTTATTGCGGAAATCGAAAAAATGTCCCCGGATTTAATAGTTGTAGCGGCATATGGTCAATTCTTACCTGAAAAACTACTTGAAATCCCACAATATAAAGCCATAAATATTCACGGCTCTATCTTGCCACATTTACGCGGAGCAGCCCCGATTCAACGTGCCATACAGGCAGGAGACGCAAAAACAGGGGTCACACTTATATATATGGTAAAAAAAATGGATGCCGGCGATATTATTAAGACAAAGGAAACTTCTATAAATTCGGACGACACCTATGGCATACTGCATGAGCGCTTAAGTCACATTGGTGCTGAGCTATTATTAGAAACTTTGCCGTCTATTATTGCCGGCAATATCGAGCCAAAAGCTCAAAATGAAACCGAAATTACCTTCGCACCACCTATAGAAAAGAACGAGCGGGAGATTGATTGGTCAGCTTCTGCTCTTGAAATACACCGTAAAGTTATGGCATTTAACCCTAACCCTATAGCAATCACTACTTTCAAAAATGCTCCGCTAAAGATGTACACAACAAAAGTAATCAGTATTGATGAATTACCTTGTGAAGGCATTTTCACAGCAGGACAAGTTGCCTGTGCAGATAAAAATAATGGATTGATAATAAAAACCGGAGATGGCCTTTTGCAAATACTTCAGTTACAACCGGCCGGAAAAAATATTATGTCCGGAAGAGAATTTATAAATGGATATCAAATAAAACAAGGGGATAATATTTTTGAGGTAAACTAACGTTTACTGCACACCTAAAATAGTAGATAACCACACAATCTTCTTTTCCCACTGATACGCACCTCCACCTTCATGTCCACTGTCATAAAGGTCAACTATTTTCGGAGATTTTACGCTGTTAAATACAGCATAAATATTTTCAGGCAATGAGTAGTCATCATTAGCTCCAATGCTAAGAAGCACAGGGAAATTGATGCTTGATGCGTAGCTGGCGAGGTCAAAATATTTTAAAGTTTCAAACGCTGCATCTGCTTTATCAGGATTTGCATTTAAGAACTCTTCAACTTCAGGATAGGGGAAAATATTTTCTTTATTTCTTTGGATATCGCAATAATATGGCATATCAGCAGCAACAGCAACTATTCTTTCATCAATAACAGCAACGATAATGCCTATAGTTGCACCAATTCCTGTACCGGAAATGGCTATTCTATTTGCATCAAGTATAACATCTCCTTCAGGTGCTTTAAAATCAATAAGCTCATTTATGGTTTTTAACACCCTTAAAACCCCATTTTTCATTTGAAAAGTATCCGGTGAGTCCAAACCATTGCTTAACCTACCAATTATTTGCTGCTCTAACCTGCCAAAAACAGCTTGTCCGCTCGGTTCTAAAGTTATAACTATAAAACCGTGCTGTGCTAAAGCCGTATTGGCAGAAACAGTATTTACACGGTCTCCGGGAAGCATGATGACTGCAGGGTAATTACCCGGATATTTAGGATAAGCTATATAACCGGAAAAACGTCCCAATATGGAGTCATTAATCATAAAGTCACGAACAGTCACAAGACGTGTAGATCGAGTTCTGCTTGCAATTCCGACATTAAGCGTAGTATCACTTTCTTCTGATTTAACAATATTTTCTGCCCAAAATGCCAAAAGATTTTTTGGAGCAACAGCCGTCGTTGTAATTTTATCTGTCTGGTATCCAACGTTTATAATGTCATTCACAACGCTCCCCTCTATAGCTATAGAGGCCTGCACTTTATAAAATCCGGGGTCAGTAGGAAGTAATTTTATATTTTTTTCCACCATAGTGTGTGGGTTTGATATTAGCTCCGTTTTCGCACTTGCTGCAAGTCTATTTTTTGTGCTTATCATTGAAAGCTCAATATTACCTGTTATCTTTGATGTTGACATATTTTCAACGGAAACTATAAAATTACAGTCAGTATTTGTAATAATGCTGTTCCTCTTTTCCGTAGATATAGTTATCTTTGTCAGACGCGCAAGCCCTGGGTTTATTGCACGTTTATGTTCCGGCAATAGTTTAATATTAGTAGTATTTTTCTTCTTTACCACACACTCCCACACTTGCTGGTTTAAGTTTGTTCCCCAAACAGCTGTTCCTCTTTCAAGGCGTAAAACTCCACCCAGCGTCGTGTATGCTATAACATCACCCCATAAATATTCGGCAACAGTTGAAGTTATTACCCCTAAATGAGCATGCTCCAAATATTCTGTTTGTGGGCTTAAAATGGTTAAAAAAGATAAGTCTTCATCTTGTTTGTTTGTTATTGAAATATCTATTCCAATATCTGCAAAGCTATATTTTGCTGTGTAGTTTTTAGAGGAAATATTTATCACATTTTCATTTTGTGTTATAGTCACACCATCAAATGTGTCATCGTCAAAGACAAAAGCACCGGTATATGAATTTGTAGTTGTAGTATCAAGCAGTTCAATAAAGCCAACACGGAGCGATGTTATATGCCCCAACTCATTAACAGTTGCGGTATAATTATCAGCAGTTATTTTATAATTGTTGTCGCCTGAGCTCACTATATCAACCTTTGAAAAAAGTTGCAGAGGCAACAACAATATAAACATAAATAAAATAGTTACTATTTTCACTATACTTTTAGACATTTTTTTTTACGTAAAGTTTTTACTGTTCTTTCTTAAATGGAGACATCGCACGTAAATTTTCAACAATTCCTGGTAAAACTTCAATGACTCTATCTACATCGCTCTCGTCATTATCCCTTGAAAATGTAAAACGTAACGATCCATGTGCAAACTCAACCGGAATACCTATTGCTAAAAGCACATGGCTGGGGTCAAGTGTACCTGATGTACATGCAGAGCCGGAAGAAGTAGCTATACCGTACATATCAAGGTGTAAGAGCATACTTTCACCTTCAATATACTTTATGATTACGCTGGCATTATTTGGCAAGCGATGCGTTCTGCTACCGGTCACTTGTGAATCCGGAATAATATCGGTAAGCCCATCTAAAAGTTTATCACGCAAACGAGTTTGACGTATGGATTCAGTATCCATTTCAGCTTTTGCAAGCTCTACAGCTGCCTTCAGGCCGACAATCCCTGCGACGTTTTCAGTACCGGATCTCCTGTTTTTTTCATGCCCACCGCCGTGAATTATCGGATGAAGTTTGGTGCCTTTTTTTACGTAAAGAGCACCAACGCCCTTTGGTCCGTAGATTTTGTGCGCGCTTAAAGAGAGCATATCGACATTTAAATCTTTAACCAAAGTCGGAATATGTCCAAAACTTTGTACTGCATCTGTATGCATAAGCACGCCGTTCTCTTTACAGATAGCGCCAAGCTCAGATATTGGCTCAATGACACCTATCTCATTATTTGCGTGCATTATAGTGGTCAAAATAGTATCAGGACGGATAGCTTCTCTCAAATCATCAAGAGAAACTAAACCCTCACCATCAACCGGAAGATAAGTAATGTCATACCCCTCATATTTCTTCAAATACTCTAACGGATGACTTACAGCGTGGTGTTCAATGGCGGAGGTTATAATGTGCTTTCCCTTGTCACTTCTTGCTCTTGCCGCTCCTATAATGGCAAGGTTATCGCTCTCGGTGCCACCTCCGGTAAAGATTATCTCACTTGTTAAGGACCCTAAAAAATCAGCGACAACTTCACGCGCTTGATTCATAGCAGTAGCCGCCTCTCTTCCTGAGTAATGTATGCTCGATGGGTTGCCCCAAAATTCTGTGTAATATGGCAACATCGCCTCTATAACGCTTTGCGCCGGCTTTGTTGTTGCTGCATTATCTAAATATATTTTTTTATCCATATATAAATTTTCTCTTATTTTGAAGAAAAAGTCAAGGGTATTCACCTTTATTATAGGAGAAAATTTACAAAATGTGGACATATTTAAGCAAATATGTGAAATTTTTCTCAATCTCACATAAAAAGTATAAAAAGGTATATTGCAAAAAACGAAAAATATCCTTGACAAAAATGTCGATTAGGTATATAATAAATAAGTAAGCAATTTCCGGAAAACTACAAAAGAGTAGGGGAGCAATCTCCTTTTATGGATAAATAATTATGAAATTTAAAGCGCTTATTTTTATAGGATTGATACTTTTTCCGCTTTTTCTCTTTGCACAACAAGCAGAAGATGCGGGATTTCGCCTATTTAACGTTGTTTCATCTTGGTTTGGCGATAGAGTAAATGGTTATATCATCGCAGCAGAAAATAATGAAGCAATAATAATTGATCCGGTCGATGACCTTGAGAAAATTAAAGACACATACCAGCTTGTTGACCCTGATACGCGACAGGTGATACAGCTTATTTCCTCTGAGACACTTATTAAAGATTATGTCTTTGATTCATATACTCGAATTGCGACAAATGAGACAACACAAAAAAATTATATCATAAACGACTATTATCAACCGATACAAAAAACTATAAGTAATTTTGATAAGATCATTGATGAAAATAAACTTAACGTAAAGTATATTGTGGTTAGCCACGGTCATCTAGACCATTTTGCCGCTATAAATCACTTAAGAGAGAAGACCGGCGCTAAAATCGTTATGAATGTAAATGATACACGCGCACTTGACGGCACAATAGTCACTGATGAAGCGATAAAAAATGGTGCACTTGTTTATCCCAAAGACAGCAATAGAATAAAGGGAATAAATACTCCTGTTGACCTACTCGTCGGGGAAGGGGACACTATCAAAATAGCTGATTTAGAGTTTTCTGTTATGCTTTTGCCCGGACATTCATACGGTAGTATCGCGCTCTATAACGATAAAGCAAAAACTCCGACCATTTTTGTAGGCGATGTTTTGATAAAATTATCTGTTGGCAGAACTAATTTTAGTGACGGAACGGGAAGCGATGAAGAACTTACAAAGAGCTTAAAAAGATTGGCAGAGTTACCGGATAATGCAATAGTTTATTCCGGGCATGACGAACATACAACTATAGGCTCTCATAAAAAATATAACTATTTCATGCAGAAGGCAATTAAAGAATGAATATAATAAAGACTGAGCGACCTGTGGCATTTGTAACAGGAGCGAGTAGGGGAATCGGACGCGGAATAGCCCTATCTTTGGCGCGCGCCAGCTATGATATAGCAGGAAATTCCTTAACAGCCAACCCAAATGATACAACAAAGGGCATATACGAAGTAAAGCTGGCTGTAGAGGAGTTAGGCGCTAAGTTCGTGCCATTTCCGGCTGATATTAGTGACATTGACGCGCATGACAAGCTTATTTCCGATGTCGTAGCGGAATTCGGCAGGATAGACCTTTTTGTGAGCAATGCGGGCGTTGCTCCTAACAAACGAAATGAACTGTTGGACGTTACACCGGAGAGCTATGATCGCCTTCAAAATATAAATTGCCGTGGTCCGTTTTTCCTTAGTCAAAGGGTTGCTGCTCAAATGATAAAGCAGGATAACCGTGATTTTACACCGAAAATGATTTACGTAACCTCCATTTCTGCAACTGTATCATCACATAATAGAGGTGAATACTGCGTATCAAAGGCAGCATTATCTATGACTGCACGTCTCTTTGCCGACGCACTAGCATCTAAAGGCGTTTTGGTATACGAAATTCGCCCGGGTATTATCGAGACAGATATGACCGGAGCTGTTAAGGAAAAATATGACTCTTTGATATATGATACCGACTTACTTTTACAAAAACATTGGGGAACGCCGGAAGATATAGGAAGAGCGGTTGTTTCGTTGGCGAATGGCGATTTCTCATACTCTACGGGCTCTGTAATAAATATTGACGGTGGCTTAACCATAGACCGTTTGTAACATTTTGAAAGTGAACAAAACAAATGAATAATCATTTTTACGAGGTGACAATAAGAGGGAACAAGTATAAGTTCCCGCTAATGCCTATTTCCGACAGTCAATCAATAGCGATATTTGACTCTCTTTCTTCACAAAAGTTAGCTCAAGACGCTGCTCTTGACCTTATAGATCTCCTTAAATCTAAGATAGACCCGGCAAATATAGACTACATTTTATCAGCAGAATCAAAAGGGATCATACTGGCGTATGAAATTGCGCGTTTTTTAAACAAAGAGATGGTTATTATCCGCAAAACCCACAAATTTTACCATCATAACCCAATAGAAGTGCAAGTCAATACTTATACATCAACAGCTCACAATCTCTATCTTGACTCTGCGATTAATCTTAAAGACAAAAAAATTCTGATAGCAGACGATGTCCTTTCCACCGGCTCAACTCTAGCTGCTATTGAAAATCTCTTAAACCAAGTATCAGCTAATGTTATAGGCAAGGCTTTTGTTTTTGCAGAGGGAGATTCTTATCTCCGTGAAGATATCATGTATCTTCAAGAACTGCCACTGTTTCCTAAATGAAGCGCAAAAAAGTAAACCCGACTTAACTATTGAGTGTCAAATAATGTAGGATAGGGGAACATAAAAGAACAATGGGTGTCGGAGCAAAGACAAAGGAGCGTTATAATTGCTCCTTTTTTTAGAGTTTAGTGTTAAATAATGTTAATATTGCCAATTCAGCACTTTACACAGACTAATATAAAGTGTATAATAAAATAATGGCTATAATTTTGCATGATAGAAGGAGGATAAGATGAGAATGTCGATAAATGGTAAATTAGGTCGTAGTGTCATTATAATCATTATTGCAATTATTGTAATATGCAATTCAGTAAAGATTATTCCGGCAGGACATACCGGGGTTGTGCTAAGGCTTGGTGCAGTAAATAAAAGAGTTATGCAAGAGGGTCTCAGTGTAAAAATCCCTTTTATTGAGGGCGTTGTTAAAATAGACAACCGTGTTAAAAAAGAAGAGGTCTCAGCAACCAGCGCTTCTAAAGACTTACAAACTGTAAGCTCTACTATCGCAGTAAATTACAGAGTAATGAAACAACAATCTTCAAAACTCTACCAGAATGTTGGTAATAATTTTACAGAAGTTGTAATTGCGCCAACAATTCAAGAATGTGTTAAGGCGGTTACAGCAGGGTTTACGGCAGAACAGCTTATCACAGACAGGCAATCTGTTTCACGGCTAATCAAAGATAATCTTGAAGCTAAGTTATCCCCTTATGGGATTGCGGTAGAGGGATTAAATATCACTAACTTTGATTTTAGTACTGAGTTTAATAAGGCTATTGAAGCCAAGCAGACGGCACAACAGCAAGCGCTCAAAGCCGAACAGGACTTAGCCAGAATTAAAGTTGAAGCTGAACAAAAAATTACCGAAGCTCGTGCTGAGGCAGAGGCGTTCAGACTTAAACAGCAGTCGTTGACTAAGGATATGATTGCACTTGAAGCCATTAAAAAATGGGATGGAAAACTACCGGAATATTATGGTGGAAATGGTGGAATGTTGTTTAACATTCCTGTTCAGGATTGACATTGTATAGTGTAGGGAATATAAAAATACCTCCGGAGGTTTTTACAATCTCCGGAGGTATTTCTCATTATCTAACTCTTCACCGAAAATCTCTCGCCCTCTATGTAATGCGATAACACTCAAACGCTCTTGTCCTTGTCTTTTCCATTTTCCATAACGATAGGGAAGTTATTCTTAATCCTTCCGGTTATATGAGAAATAACAGTTGGTTTCCTACACCAACAACGTCCGATAATGTATATTATGTAAAATCAAATAACGAATAGTAAAGTACTACTGTCATCCGTGGTACAAACAACGATATGCTCTAAACAACTCTCGTACCACGGATATAAAACAGCACCGTGTATTTTGCGGTGCTGTTTTATTTTTATCACGCAGATTTCAAATACTCTAAGAGTTTACAAAATTATCAAACTCAGCGCCGAGCATTAAGTTTATGTCGCGCTGAATATCGTCAGATGTCAATGCCCAACCGCTGTCAAGCACTTTACCATACTTTTCAAAGAGTATCGGCTTTAAAAGCTCCTTAAAATGCGCCCACTTGTAAATAAGTTGCTCCAAAACGCGCGCGTCAGAGTGCTGTAACGTGACGCTTAAGCCAAGAAGATCTAAACGCATATTTGTCATCTCAACTATGGTTTCAGGAATATTTAACTGCCACCAGCAGCCGAAAATGTGCAGGTTTCTGAATTTTCGCGCCAAAACTATAAGCTGATGTTGATTTTCGCGCGATATAGAGGTCACAAGGAATTTATTTTCCGAATTCTTCTTTGCAAGCGTTTCTATAACATTAAGGTCAGATTGTCCCATCCAGTCCCCGGCAAGACGCATTGCAGGGTTCACTTGACGTATTGCGCCGACCATAAGCGCCAAGCTCTTATTATATTTTCTTGCAACAGGCAGAACAACATCTTCAATAATCGATGTTGAAAGCTCATATTTTTTACTGTCAAGCGTAAAATCCGCAGGCAATGAAACCGCAAGGTATAGCGGATTGAATAATTTTATATAATCTCCCACAAACTTTTCAAGCTGCAAAACCGTTTCGCCGCTTATATGTTCATCAACATTGTATCCCCATGCCTTTAAGGTCGGAATAACAGAAACATAATTATTTATGAGCATATCAAGGCGCAGAGAGCTCAAAAACCTCGTATCCTCCAGCTTTTGGTCTTTCCAGTACTTCTCTTCAACCATATCAAATGGGTCATTAGTCATCACAACGCGGCTAACTTTAGAAATTTCAAAAATTTTGCTTGTGTAACTCCCTGAAGCTATCAGCTTGTTCATCTGCACGCGTATTGAACTTAAGTCTTTTGAAGAAAAATCTATCTCTAATGCCTTTAAGATAGTCAAAATGCCACGCGCTGATTCACTAAACGGTGTTCTTTTGACAAAAATCTCGTCCCATACCAATTGCGCTTGCTCACTCTTTGAAAGTGCGAAAAAATCATCGTATGGGAGCTTGCTGTAGCGAAAGTATTCAGCTATCAAATAATGATACGTCAAAAGCTCATCAATTCCACAGAGCAACATATCGCCAAAACTCTCGGCATATATGTGCGTATGTATATCATATATGGGGGTTGCATCAATAATATGGTCAAGTTGGGTTTTTAAATTTGTATGGTTTATCTGTATCACAATGTAACTCCTTTTTTCCAAATGGCAATTTCGCTATAGCCGTAAATCTCATTCTTTGCAGCTTTTTTTCCGCTTGCTACCTGCAATATTTCATTGTATAGCTCACGCGCTAAGTCATCTAGTGTTAGGTCGCTTTTATCAAGCAACTTTCCGGCATCAAAATCTATCCAATTAGCTTTATTTTTTGCTAAATTGCTGTTAGTAGCTATCTTTAACGTTGGGACTATCCCTCCAAGAGGTGTGCCGCGACCTGTAGTAAAGAGGATAATATTCGCGCCAATGGCAGTCAGCGCAGTGGTCGCCACAATGTCATTGCCGGGACCGTTCAAAAGGAGCAGCCCTGCCCCTTCATTTTCCCGCATCGGCTCAGCATATCCGTAAACAGCGGTAACAGCGTTATCGCCACCTTTTGTTATACAACCAAGAGATTTTTCCTCTAATGTCGTGATGCCGCCGTCCTTGTTTCCCGGTGATGGGTTTTCGTACACAACCTGATTATTTGACTTATAATAATCTTTAAAATCGTTGACAGTTCGCTTTATTTCTTCAAAAATATATTCATCTTTAGCGTTATTCATTAAAATATGTTCAGCGCCAAAGGTTTCAGGTATCTCTGTCAGCACAGCTTTTCCGCCAAGAGAAATGTGATAATCTGTCAAAGCACCAAGCAGTGGATTTGCCGTAATACCGCTAAAGGCATCGCTCCCGCCACATTTTAGCCCTAAAACAAGCTCACTTGATGGCACCAAAACACGTTCAGCACTTACATTTGCAGCCAATTTATCAAGTAATAGCATACCTTCCTTGAACTCATCTACGCACTCTTGTGTAACTATAAAAGCTGTTTTATTGCTGTCAAAACCGTTCAATGCTGTTTTAAAACTATCAATCGTGTTATTTTCACACCCAAGGGAAATTATAAAAACTCCACCGGCATTTGGGTTTTTTGTAAGTGCTGCCAAAAGATTTTTTGTATTTTCGTGGTCGTCGCCCATCTGCGAACAGCCGTAAGGGTGAGTCAGCGCTATAACATTATCAACGCCCTCATATCCTTTTTCATTTGCAACTTTAGCCAGATATTCTGCGGTTTTATTAACGCAGCCAACGGTCGGAATTATCCAAATATCATTCCGCGTGCCGACAGTGCCGTTGTCGCGGCGATATCCCATAAATGTTGGCGTATCGGTAGGAGTAACAGTGGAAGTTTTTTGTTTTGGGTTATAATTATAAACAAAGTCGCCATCCAAGGTTGTTTTAACATTGTGAGTGTGAACCAATTCACCAGTGAGGATATTAGCTTTAGCAAATCCTATAACTTCACCATATTTTATTATTTCTGCGCCTTCATTTATATCATCAAGCGCTATTTTGTGTCCAACCTTTATATCATTAAGTGCTATTAAATTTTCGAGCTTATCACCCTTTTTAATCTCAAAAACAGCTACAGCGACATTATCTTTTGTATTTATCTTTAAAAGATTATTGCTCATTTTTAAGCTCCCCTACCCTAATTAAGCTCTTTTGCGTTCTTAAAAACACTCGTAACCGCTTTTGCCAAATCAACTGTTGGCGTTGCCGGCTCTGCGATAGTCGGTTCTGCTATTGTAGGAGCGTTTTCCACTACCTCAACTGCTGTTTCTTTTGGATTTTCTTCTGTTTCAGACACTATTTCAGCACTTTGCACAGCAAACTGTGGTTGTGAGCCCTCCTGCTCTGAAATAACATTAATTTTTAAATCGTGGGTAAAGAACATTTTTAGAAATCTTTCAAAGGTCACGCTAATATCCGGCTTATCCTTTAAAAGATCAAGCAAAAACTTGCTGTTTGAGGTCAAGGTCAGCTTATTTTCATCTAAAGATGCCGGAGCAACTTGTGATGCAACCCTATCCTTAATCTTGCTTCCAACCGGGTGTTTTGCAAGAGATGCCAAAAAACTCACCCAATTTTGCTGAATAAGCGCGAAAGTCAGCGGAGCATCGGGCGATATAGAAACGCTCGGAGCTTCCGGTTCTGAAATTTCAGCAGGTTTTGCAGGAGTTTGAGCAGGTGGTGGTGTGATTATTACAGGCTTTTTGCTCTCTAAAGTTTTTTTATACAGTTCAGTTGTGACAAACTCACGTTTAACCGCAGGGTCAAACATCGGTTTCCGCTCTTCTGAAATATTTGTTCTTGCGGCTTGCTGTTTTGGCGCTGCTTGTTGCGGAGGATTTGTCATATTATCAATTATTCTCAGCGAAAAAAGCTCAAGCAGTATTCGCTGTTGAGCATTAAAGCGTAATTCTTCAACAGCTTGCGAAAATAGCGTTACACCATTTAATAGTGCATCGCTTGAAATGCCTTTTATAAGCTCGGCAACTTCTTCTTTTTGGCTGTCGCTCAAATCAACTAATATCTCAACTCCGGCGAGCTTTGCGCGTAAAAGATTACGCCAATGAAGCACAAGCTCATTAACCAATTGAGGTATATCTTTTCCTGATAAAAAGACCTCTTCTACAAGGCTAAACACTGCTGCTTTGTCATTATTTATGATGTTTCGGCTGAAATTATTGAGAAGTTCTATATCTATTCCGCCCAAAATGTCACGAACATGTTGAACCGTGATGCTCTTTCCGGCATATGCGGCGGCTTGGTCAAAGAGACTCAGTGCATCGCGCATACCACCGTTTGCCGTTCTCGCTAACAGTTCGAAAGCATCGTCTTCAACCTCCCATTCCTCTTTTTCCGCAATGTAGCGCATACGCTCGACAATGTCGCTTGCCGTTATTCTGTGAAAGTCAAAACGCTGACAACGTGAAAGAATGGTTGCAGGCAGTTGCTGAGGATCTGTTGTACAGAGCACGAAAACTACGTGCGCCGGCGGCTCTTCCAAGGTTTTCAGAAAAGCATTGAAGGATTCGCGGGTTAATTGGTGTACCTCATCAACTATGTAAAACTTATAATTCATCTCCGCGGGCTGGTAATTCACCTGTTCACGAAGCTGACGGATATCGTCAATATTTCTGTTGCTCGCGGCATCAATCTCTATAACGTCAAGCGAGCGATTGTCTCTTATGTCAAGACACTTCGCGCACTCATTGCATGGGGTCTCAATAGGACCATGTTCACAATTCAGCGCTTTTGCAAGCACCCTTGCCGTGCTGGTCTTACCTGTTCCGCGTGGTCCGCAGAAAAGATATGCGTGCGCTATACGCTTTTGCGTGATAGCGTTTTTTAAGGTCTGCGTGATATGCTTTTGCCCTACAATGTCGTCAAAATTCACAGAGCGATATTTTCGGTATAGTGATTGATATGCCATATAGATATTATACTATATTTTGTCTAAAATGTAAATAAGAATTGTTAATTTGCGGCATAAAAAAATCCCCAACAGATTGGGGACAATTGCAAAAAAATGGTGGGCGGAGAGGGACTCGAACCCCCGACCATCTGGGTGTAAACCAGACGCTCTACCAGCTGAGCTATCCGCCCGAAATGGATATAATAGTTGTCTTATCAAAAGCAACGTTAAAATTATATACTATTTCGCTATTCTTGTCAAGAGATTTTTTATAATTTTTTACTATTTTTATAATTTATTTTGGGAATATAAAGGTTTTTATAAAAAATAACGTAAACTGAACCAAAAAACTATTTTATTACTGCTCTTTAAGATAGCGAACCGGTAAAACTTTTTCTTGCGCAAAAGTGTCACCAAAAGTGCCTTTGTAAGCAAAAATAACGACCTGTTTTGATTCTAAAAAAGCATCGTCCGCTATTTCAATTATGCTCGGCGGGATATTTATACTTAAAAGTCTTATACAATGTGAAAATGCCTTATTCTCTATTGATGTCACGCCATTTTCTATTGTTACCATATTAAGTGCGACACACCCTTCAAATGCGCTTTGGCTTATACTTTTCACGCTTCGTGGAATCAGGAGATTTGCAGCCGCCACACAGCTCTTAAAAGCACTTTCATCGATTTCTGTCACGCTTTTCGGAAGATTTATATTCTTAAGTTTTATGCATCCTTCAAACGCACTTTTCTTTATGCTTAAAAGCCCTTCATTGAAAACAACACGTTCAAGGTTTTCGCAAGCATAAAATGCCTCTACTCCCACCTCTGTTATAGTTTTTGGCAAGGTTACACTCTTTATGTTCGTCTGCGCAAACGCTCGGGCATTGATCTTTTCTATTTTTATCCCTGCTATCTCTTCGGGAATCACTATGTCTTCAGCGGTTCCCGTATATTGGATTATAGAATTTGCGACAACAACATAATCATTGTCTCCGAGCTCTGCCCCACCCTCGTCTTGAATTTTGTTCAAAAGCGGGCAACCGAAAAATACATTCGCGCCGATATGCTTTATGTTTTTAGGCATAACAATCGTCTGCAAATTGACGCACTCTGCAAAAGCGCCGTCATATATTGCTGTAACAGTGTGCGGAATAACAAACTCTTCTATGACCAAACATTTCGAAAATGCATATTCGCCAATCTCTTCCAAAACATCCATAGCGAGTGTAATTTTGCTCAAACTCTCGCAATACGCAAAGGTATAATTATTAATTTTTGTTACATTTGGCGGAAACGCCAACTCTTTTAGGCTCACACAGCCGTAAAAAGCGTAATCGCCAATATACGTAATGTTCTCTGAAAGGTTTATACGCTCCAATTTCAGGCATCTATAAAACGCTTCATTGCCTATGGAAACAACTTTGTCATGCAACACAACTCCGCTCAATGATACGCAATTTTTAAATGCCATACCATCGATTCTTGTAATACTTGACGGTAAAATTATGAAGCTCAAACTAACACAATCACTAAAATTAACCTTCTCTACCCCTTCCGGCAACTCTATTTGAGCAAGTGTTGAACACCCGGCAAGACTTATAGATTTAATGTTGCTTGGTAGTTTTATATTTTCCAGTTTGCTACAACCGATAAAAGCATCAGCGGAAAACTTCAAAACATTTTCCGGCAAAATAACATCAGCGAGCATAGTACAACCCGCAAAAGCTTTGCTTCCAAGAACATCTAACACTATAGAGAAAGTAAACTCTTGCAAACTCACACAATTAGAAAACGCTTCTTCACCTATTGAAGTCAAATGTTTTGGCGAGTTGATCTCCATAAGGCTTGTACAATTTGAAAACGCTCTGTCTCCTACCGTCGCCATTGTAGACGGTAAACTCACGCGAGCTAGATTTGACGAGTTTGAAAATGCATTTTCACCAATAGAGGCAATTCCTTCAGAAATTTTAACAGAAATAAGCTTATAACGCTCGGAAAAAACATTATCGCCTATAGCTTTTATGTCAGTATCAGCAATCACGCTCGGCACTAAAATCTCAGAGTCATCACCTCGGTATGCTAAAATAGTATTTTTTATAACAATATATGTCGCATCACCGAGCGTAACCCCATTCTCGTCTTTAACAGCAAGAAGTTTGGGACAGAGAGTGAAAGCATTTGCCCCAATACGCTCAACATTCTCAGGCAAAACGAAGTTTTCTAGACTAGTACAATGAGAAAATGCATTATCACCGATATATCTTGTAGGTAGAGGAAGTATAATCTCAGTAAGTCCGCTACATCCGTAAAATGCATTATCACCCACTTGAATTATATTTTGTGGTAGCATGATACTTTTCAAATGAGTTGCATTATAAAAACAGCTGTCACCTATCGCGGTAACAGTTTTATTGTTTATGCTCACCGGAATGGAAATGTCAAGCTTGTTTCCTAAATAACGGGTAATCGTAAGCGTATCATCAGAATTTTGATAGTATTCCCATTCACCAATTATGAACCGCTCACTCCCTACACGATATAAAGCATCCACGCAAATTGCCGGCAAGGAGAAAAACGTTACAATTAAAATTGCAAATATGAGATATCTTTTTATGAAACTTACCATTTATAGTCCTCGTATTTTAACTATTAAGATTATACCCTATTTGTAATCGTGTCAACTCGTAAATATTTATAATACAGTCATTTCAGGGAAAATTTTTGTATACATACGCATCTGTGCAGGGTTAACCAGTACGTCGTCGCCTAAGTTAAATTTGCGAAAAGCACCGTCTTTACATTTTACAGACATAGTAACAGCAGAATCTCCGTGACAGCTAAGTATTAAGCTTGCAAACTCGGAAAAACGCTCGGAAACCACAAAACTTTCCTCAACTAAAATACTTATACTCTTCATAATATCTTCCTTAAAGTCAGCATTATCATATGCAACTATTTTCATAGGACTTGAAACTGTACTAAATGACTCTTCTTTTCGTGCATATTTCGCATTGAATGTACGCTCTTTTGTTGCAAGCATTGCCTGTATTGCATCATCATTATTTATCGGAGCAATAGATATGGCTTTTAGTTTTGACATTTGCGCTATGGGCTCCGGCGGTTCACTATTCATATCCTCTTCGTCATCACCGGAAAATGCGTTACCCGGTCTAAATGCTTCACGCTCACTCTTATCAACCTTTGCCTTAACAAAGATCATGCCATCAGAGTTTATAAAATCGCGGTATTTTTCCCAAGTTGAAGCAAAAACCACAATTTCTACCTCGCCACTCAAGTCATCTAATGTGACAAACGCCATCTGTTTTTGTGACTGTGTAGTGATAGTGCGAAACTTTGTAATCATTCCGCCAACGATAACTTCTTTATCAGCAGGACAATCTCCTAGCTCCTCAGCCATACAAGTACGATGTTTAGCCAATACTTCATTATATTGATTCAATGGATGGTCAGAGATGTAAAATCCAAGATACTCCTTTTCGAAAGCCAACAAGTCTTCTTGTGAAAACTCTTCCATCTCCACGATATTCGGCTTTACAGACTCAATTTCAGATGTATCATCACCAAAAATACTCATCTGTCCGGATTCTTTCTCTTTTCTCATCCGCTTACCGTAGTCTATAGCAGTATCCAAAATAGCCAACTGCTCTTTTATATTCCCCGGCAATGAAAGAGTAGCGCCAGATTTTATTATCGATTCCAATGACGTTTTACTACAATGGTGACCACTTATTCTGCTGCAAAAGTCAAATATATCTTCAAAATCACCGCCCAACTCACGCTCTTCTACTATTACATGTACTGCTCCGGCAACGCCTTTTATAGCATGAAACCCAAGGCGAATAGCCCCATTTTCTATTGCAAAATCTTTTTGACTGGCATTTATGTCCGGTGGTAATACTTCTATTTCTTTACGCTTACATTCAGAGACATACATCATTATCTTGCTCTGAGAGTCAGCAACACTGCTCATAAGAGAAGCCATATATTCTGCCGGATAATTCGCTTTTAAATATGCTGTTTGGTAGCCAACTTGCGCATAACAGGTAGAGTGCGCTTTATTAAACGCATACTCTGCAAAGCTCCTTAGTTTTTCCCATAACTCATCAGCTTGAGCATCATTAAATCCGGAAACGTCTTTTACTCCTTGCTTAAAGATCGGCTCAAGTTCTACCATCTTTGAAATAACTTTTTTCCTAAGCGCTGTAAGTAAGTTATTTGAATTCACCATATCAAGACCGGCAATCTGTTTACCTATAGCCATAACCTGCTCTTGGTAAACCAACACGCCATATGTCTCTTTTAATATCGGCTCTAAAGAAGGGTGAATATATTTAATTGAGTTAGCATCATGTTTTCCCTGGCAAAACGTCGGTATTTCCTTCATAGGACCTGGACGGTAGAGTGCAACAAGCGCAATGATATCAGTTAAGCGGTCGGGCTGAACTTGTATCACTGTGTCCCGCATACCCATAGATTCCAACTGAAATACGCCTGCTGTATCACCTTTGGAGAGCATATCAAAGGTTACTTTATCATCTAATGGTATGCTCTGTATATCAACGTCAATACCACGGATTTCTTTAATAAATTTTACAGTATTCTTTATAACAGTAAATGTCCTCAGACCGAGCAAATCCATCTTTACAAGGCCTGCCATCTCTGCCATCTTATATTCCCACTGAGTTTGCGCACCGCCCTTGCCATCTGTTGCACGCTGCAGTGGAGCAACATTTATAAGACTGTCATGTGAAATAACTACAGCGCAAGCGTGTGTGCCTACGTGACGCGTTAAACCTTCAAGTATCACCGCATTGTCAATAAGCTGCTTTATCTCAGAATCGTTTTCGTACAGATCATTTAATTCACTACTGTTCACAAGAGCTTTTTCTATGACAGTAAAGTTACCTATCATTTTAGAAAGTTTATCTACTGTACCAAGCGGAATACCAAGAGTACGAGCAACATCCCTTATAACTAACTTTGCCTTTAATGTTCCGAATGTAGCTACTTGCGCAACCTTATCAGATCCATATTTACCTATAATATAGTCTAAAACTTCAGCACGACGTGTATCTTCAAAGTCGCAATCAATATCGGGTAATCCTTCACGATCTAAATCCAAAAACCTTTCAAACCAAAGGGAATAGCTAAGTGGGTCAATAGTACAGATACCTGTCAGATAAGATACGATAGAGCCGGCTCCCGAACCACGAATACCGTAATAAATATCATGATCTTTTGCCCACATCAAAAAGTCTCGAACTATCAAGAAATATGCGCTAAGCTCACGTTTACTGATGATATCGAGCTCGTATTGAAGTCGCTCTTTTGCCACTTCTTCATTTTCGCTCCCTGCCGGGTATAATTCCGGTAATTTGGCTTTGCATATCTTCTCTAAATAGCTATCCCATGTTTCTCCTTCAGGGACATCATAACGAGGAAGCTTGGGCTTTCCAATCTCAATGGCGACATTACATCTATCCGCTATTTTCTGTGTATTTTCAAGTGCTTCACGGTTATGTGGGAATGTCTCATACATCTCCTCTTGAGACTTTAGATATTGCTCTGTTGAGTATGAAAAACCTTCTTTACGCTTCTCGTCCAAAGTCTTAACTTGACCTACGGCAACTAGAATCTCATGTGCTTCATAATCTTCCCTGTTTAGAAAGTGAGTATCATTTGTTGCGACAAGAGGTATATCAAGCTCTTTTGAGAGTTTTACAAGTTCCTCATTAACCTTTATTTGGTCAGGGTAAAACTGCTGATTTGGTGTATTATGATCTTGAAGTTCAAGGTAAAAATGGTCAGGTCCTAATAAACTTTTGTAGTAAAGAGCTATTTCACGCGCGCTTTTCAAATCATTATTCATTATGGCTTTAGGTATTTCGCCGCCAAGACAGGCAGACAAGACAATAATACCTTCACAATACTTTTCTAAAAGCTCTCTATCTATTCTCGGAGTATAATAAAACCCTTCCAGGTTTCCTAAAGTAGCAAGTTTTATAAGGTTTTTATAACCAATCTCACTTTCTGCCAAGAGAACAATGTGGTAAGTGTTAGACCTTCCGTCAACCCTTTCATAGCGAGAAGTTGAGCATATATACCCTTCCATGCCTATTATTGCCTTTATCCCCGCTTTTCTGCACTCTTCATAAAATTCAATGGTAGAATGCATATTTCCGTGGTCTGTTATAGCTATTGAGTTCATACCAAGCTCTTTTGCTTTTTGCACAAGCTTTTTCACAGAGCAAGCGCCATCTAACAAGCTATATTCAGAGTGGAGATGTAAATGCACAAATGGGTGAGTCATTATAAAACCTAAAGATTAATTATTCTTCTTTCTTCTATTATGTCGAAACTTTTTCTTGTCCGGTGGAGCAGTATTTAAAAGAGATGATAAATCCTCTTCATCATCTAACGGCACGCGGTCACTATCAAAAACTATAACATCTGCAGCTGATTTTTGAACAGTTTCAAATGTGTTGGGCTTTTTTGTTTGTGCTTTTGGGGCTTGATATTCTGCAACCAAAGTAGCTTCATCTTTCACTTCATCCGGCAAAACAGTATTGTGCTTATGATTACAGTGCTTACTATTATTTTTGTCAGTCCTTTTGTCTTTGCCGCAACAGCTACCGGCATTTGTCTTTGTATCATCTTTAGTGATGGCATCAACTTCTTCAACAGGATAACAAAATGATTCTCCTGTTTCGTTTAAAACCACTTCAACTTGCTGCGCCATAATATTCTGTTTAACAACTTTGCCTTCTCCGTTAGGGGTAATAACCATTGAGTTAACACGTGGCATATCAGCTTGCTTATCGCGATAGTGTTCACATTCATAAGAAAGACAACACATTAAACGCCCGCACATTCCGGATATTTTCTGTGGGTTTAAAGCCATACCTTGGTCTTTAGCCATACTTATACTAACAGAAACAAAGTTGTCTAAAAAACTGGAACAGCAAAGTTGCCTTCCGCACATACCAAAACCGCCGAGAATTTTTGCTTCATCGCGAATACCAACTTGCCGAAGCTCAATACGGCAACGAAGCTCTTTAGCGAGTGACTTTACAAGCTCTCTAAAGTCAATTCGGTGTTCTGCCAAAAAGTAAAAAAGATACAAAGAGTTATCAAGATTTGACTGAACATCTATGAGTTGCATATCAAGATTGTGCTCCTTGACCAAATCTCTGCACAAATACAGTGCGCTCAGCTCCTTTGTACGGTTTTCCCTGCTCCGCTCAACATCTTCATTTGTTGCTTTACGAATGATAGAGGTTAGTTCATCTATGTTTTCCGCCTCACGTTCAACATCAACCTCTCTAACAGTCGCAATATCAACACCGCGATGGGTCTCTAAAACGACCCGATCTCCCGGAGTTAAATTTAAACCATTATCATTTTTATAGTAATATATCTTTCCAGCAGTCCTAAGACTAACACCATTCAATTTCATTATGTATTAATTATACCTTATTTTTTGAATTAAGTAAAGTTATAATAAAGAGTGCGGACAAAAATTTATTCGCAGCTTTTTCTCTTTACTAATAAACAAAACAGCTTTTCCGTGTATAAAGCAGAAAAACTGTTTTGCTTTTATATAAAAACAACCTTGTCTTAATATCTGTTTTTTATTTACCCTTTACAATATCGCCAATATCGTTCCTGTAATACGCATTCTTATATTGGATTTTTCTAACAGCTTGATAGGACTTTTCAATGGCTTCATCAAAAGTTGGAGCTACTGCTGTTACATTAAGCAGTCGACCACCGGCCGTGACTAATTGTCCATCTTTTTGCTTTGTACCTGCATGAAAAACCGTTACTCCTTCAATATTTTCAGCTTCGTCAATTCCGGTTATCTCATTGCCGCTTTCGTACTTGTCAGGGTATCCTCCTGCTGCCATTACAACAGTTACAGCACGTTCGTCATACCATTCAAGTTTGATATCCTTTAAGTTACCATCAACGGCAGCCATTAAAACGTCTAAAAGGTCGGTTTTTAGCCGTGGAAGCACAACTTGTGTTTCAGGGTCGCCAAAACGAACATTAAACTCTAAAACCTCCGGACCGTCTTCTGTAATCATAAGACCCACAAAAAGCACGCCAACGAAATCAACCAGTTCCAAAATTGGTGCGATAACATGAGCCATAGTGTAATCAATCAGATCTTTGTCAAAGTGCGGCACCGGAGAATAATTGCCCATACCGCCGGTATTTGGTCCGCTGTCACCGTCTCCAATCCGTTTATAGTCCTGAGAAGGAGCTAACAGTACTGCATCTCTGCCTGAACAGATGGCAAGTAGAGAGACTTCTGTACCATTTAGACATTCCTCTATGACTATCTTGTCCCCTGCCCTACCAAATTCGCTCTCTGTTATAACGCGTCTCACAGCTTCAATAGCTTCAGCACGGTTCTTACAGATAAGCACACCTTTTCCCTTTGCAGGACCATCAGCTTTCACTACCTGTGGCTTATCTTCGGGCTCAGTATTCAACCACTCTATCGCCTCATATGAAGTCATAAAAGCCTTATATGGTGCAGTTTTCACGTTCGCTTGAGTCATCATATCTTTAGCAAACGCCTTACTGCCCTCAAGTCGTGCAGCATCTCTTCTCGGTCCAAAACAGCGTAATCCATTCACCTTAAAAAGATCAGCAACACCCTCAATAAGTGGGTCTTCCGGCCCAACAACAGTAAGGTCAATCTGTTCATCAAGCGCAAACTGCAAAAGCCCACCAAGGTCATTCGCCTCTATATCCACATTTTCAGCAAGCTTTCCAATACCACCATTTCCCGGTGCTGCATAAATCTTTGAAACCTTACTACTTTGCGCTAATTTCCATATAATGGCGTGTTCACGTCCGCCGCTTCCAACTACTAATACTCTCATAATTTTATTTAAAATTGTTCTTAATTCGCTTTACAGCTTCTTTAATTTTATCCTCTTGATTTTTCCCTTGAATGGTCAGTGCGAAACGTACATACCCTTCACCACACGCTCCATAAGCAGAGCCGGGAGTAACCAAAATTCCACACTCTGAAAGTAATTTCCCCGCGCACTCTGCGCTGGTCATACCTTCAGGAACATTAGCCCATACATAAAAAGCAGCCTTAGGGCGCTCAACCTTCCAACCGGCCTCAAGAAGACCATCAACTAAAAGGTCACGCCTTGTTGTGTACATTTTGCGAAGGTTATCAAAATATCCTTTACTGTCTGCCTGTAACGCCGCAACTCCTGCTTCTTGAATAGCCAAAAATGCGCCGGAATCGACATTGCTCTTCATTTTATTGAGCGCAGCAACAGCATCTGCATTACCAACGCACCAACCCAAACGCCATCCGGTCATATTAAATGGTTTACTAAATGAGTGAAACTCAATAGCCACATCTTTACCGCCTTCTACTTGCAAAATGCTCGGTGGAAGATAGTCGCCCTCATAATAAATTTCATCATATGCCATATCCATGGCAATCAAAATATCGTTAGCTTTAGCAAAAGCCACAGCTTTCTCTAAGAATGATAACCCTACAGTGCCACCTGTCGGCATATTTGGATAACAAAGCCACATTATCTTAGCGTTCTGTGCTACTTCAGCCGGGATATCGTCAAAATTCGGAGTCCAGCCATTCTCTTCTGACATAGGCATAAAATAGCTCTCAGCACCTGAGAACAGCGTACTAATCTTATATACCGGATAACTGGGGTCAGGAATAAGCGCAATATCGCCGGGGTTCAATATCGCGAGTGACAGATGAGCGATACCCTCTTTTGAGCCGATAAGGCGTAACACTTCGGTATCAGCATCAATATCCACGCCAAAACGGCTTTTATACCATTTCACGATCTCAGCACGAAGAGCCGGAAGTCCAAGCCCTGTCTCATCGTATTGATGATATGCTGTATTATCAACTGCCTTCTTTAAAGCATCAACCACAAACTGTGGCGTTGGCTGATCAGGATCACCAATACCAAAATCAATTAAATCCACGCCATTTGCCAAAGCCTCACGTTTTAGACGAGCAAGCTCTGTAAAAGGGTACGGCGGAGTTTTTAGTAAACGGTCTGCTACTTGCATAGTTTATATATTCCTTATTTTTTACTTTTGTTATGGCCAAATTGCAAAAAGGCAAATTAGCTATAATATTATACACCATATTTATTCATTATGTCAAATTATTATAATAAACTACGAAACTATATAAACATTCAGCCCTTCTGCCATTTACTGCAGAAGGGCTGATTTCTCACTAGTTCAATCATAAAAAAAAATCAGAAACTACATCTAACACCTATAGATGCTTGCCAATTTTCATTTATATCACAATTACCATTAAAGCCGCCATCAATCAAGGTTGAAAGCTCCATATAAAGATTAGTATCTTCGGTAGTTTTGATGTTTCCGCCAAGCGCAAACTTAAACCAAGTATTGCTTATTTCAGACTTCACATCCATATCAACACCTTGATAACTCATAGTTGTTGTTGGAGATTTCATGAAGTTATGATAAACATTGGCGCCAAAGTAAAGATTACCATCTTCAAACTCACAATTGAGGTCAGTACCTACACGTAATATCAAAGAATCGTTATCGTAACTATTAACACTTATACCGTTTGAAGTAGTGTGTTTTAGATCTTCATAAGTGTTGTAAGTTAATTGAACACTTGGTAAAATATTGATATCAGCATTTACCGGGAAGTATACGCCATATTCACCATTTAACATTACACCCCAAGCATCGTATTCACCACTGATTCTGTCATCATTGCTGTTTACGAGTTTATAGTCGCTCTTGACATTGCCGGCTTTAACTGTTACGTCGACGTAACTGTTTTTATTCAGCCAACTTCCGTATCCACCAAAACTGATACTGTCAACATTGCCTTCACCATTTACGTAACGAGAATCGTCTTCAAAATACTGAAGCATAAGACCGGCATAGATTTTGCTATCTTCTTTAATGAATACTTTATCAAAACCGGCTTGAGCTATAAAGTAATCATCACGGATATCACGATTGAAAGTTTCGTTAGTAGTATTAAGCGTACCACTAGAAAGTTTAGCCCAAACGCCTAATAAATTATCATTGTCAAAACGTCTTAAGTCACCAAGTCTGGAAACAAAATTATCGTTTGAAAGTCGTGTCATCCAATGTAATGAAGCTACATTATCAGAAAAAGTTTTTACTGTTTCAGATGGGTCATCAGTTGGAGCTACGAAAAGTCCGCCTAAATAACCGTGAAATACGCCATCAACGGTTTCATCATAAACGTCAGGCATTACTTTAAATTGGGTGAGTACGCCGTCGATAGTTGATTCTAAACCGCGAAAGTCAATATTAATATTGTCTTCATTATTGTTCACTGTAAGCACTTCAATGAGGTCATCACCTTTTAGTAGATAGTAGCCGCCGATAGAACCTTTTATAGATTCAAAAGCATAATTTTCAATAGCTTTATCATAAGCTACCTGTAAATATTGAGTAGCTGTAGCTGTGCCTCCATCGTGAAGGTTATCTACTATAAAGCGATCTGCCTGATCACCTTTAACATCGGAGTTGATTATCAATGTTGCAACGCCATCTATAGCTAAATCACTTAAAGTGATATCGCGAAAAGCAACGTCAAACGGTGCTCTTGCAGGCAGTTTTGATAATTCCCACCAAGAAAGGTCAATAATGCCGTTAGCAACTGTTAGGTTTGCATTGTTTATGCTATCATCGTTTTCTGTAGGTTTCCATGTAGCAAGGTTTGATAAAACCATATCTAAAGTACTGCTTGCATCTGAATCCAGTAGACCTATTAAGTAAGAATTAACATTTGTGAAATTAACAACTATTTCGCCGTTGTCTGTTGATGTAACAGCACCGGTAATTTGGGTTGTTTTAGTTTGTGATTCGTTAATATAAATGGAACCTGCACTGGCACGCAAGCCAAATGCAGTACCATACCCGGCATGTTCCGCATTTATTCTTGTGTTACCGGCAATAGAAATGGATCCACCGTTAAAAGCACGTAATCCATAAAGAGCAATTCCATGATTTGTATTAGTATTTTTTGCAGTTATATCAACATTACCTGTAAAAATTACAGGGCTGTTAAGTCCGGCAACAACACCTTCTGTTCGACCCGGTCCATCGCTAATAACATTCAATATCAGTGTAGCGTTAGGATCGGTAAAAGAAATACCCAAAGCATTGTCGTCAGCCATTAAACCACGGGTATTACCATCATTTAGTGGATTATAGTTATGCACATTTATATTTAGTATGTCACCGTTAAAAGTAATCAAGCTATTGTGAACAACTGCATAAGCGCCATAAGAAGCACCTGTTCCGTAATTGTCTACAACAACATTTACATTATTAAAAGTAGACGATAAACTACCATCATTACCAATGTTTTGAGTTAATATACCATATGTATGTCCGGCATTATTTGCATTGGTTTTTAATACATTTATATTTGTTGTACCGGCAAAAGATGCTAACGCATCCTTTCCGCCGATATAAACACCATGAGTTTGATGATCAGTAGATGTGCCGGTTCCATTGTTTGTTACATTTACTGTTACGGTGGCATCCGGATTTGTAAACAAATATTTTGTACCAATGTAAGCTTGCAACCCAGCAACAACATTATTACTACCGTTATTTATTACTGTAATGTCTGCATTTCCTGCAAAACTGGCTGTAGCATTTGTATATAAGTAAACTCCGAAAGCATTACCTGTTCCGGCATTGTCTACATTAATAGCTACATTTGAGTCTGAAGAATTTTTGGTAAAGTTTACAACTCCACCATTATAAACATATATACCTGCGGCATTACCTGTACCGGCACCTATTTTGTTCACGTTAATCTCAGTATCACCGGCAAAAGTAATTGAGCTGTTAGCTTCCTGTGTAGCAATGCCGTCAGTATCGCCTGATCCGTAGTTGTTTACATTGAATACAGTTGTTGCATTTGCGTTTGTGAAATTAGTTTTAGCTCCGTTTAGAGATCGTAATCCATAAACTGCGCTGGTACCACTACCGGTTTTTGTTACGGTAAACTCAGAATTACCATCAAAAGTCATTAAGCTATTAGCCTGTATCGCATGAGCACCATAAGTAGCGCCGGTGCCGGCGTTAGTTACATTTACTTTAACTGTCGCGTCAGAACCTGTAAAATTAAGTTTAGCACCGGTTTGCGAAATGAGTCCAAAAGTAGGGCCGGCTCCGGTATTTGTCTTATTTACAATTACTTCTGCATCATCAAGAAAAATCACCTGGGAACTACTTCCGTTAGAAAAAACACCATAAGTGTCTGTAGCCGAAGAACCGGTTATAGTAACAGTAGTAGGATCTGCATAAGTACCGCTGGTAATGGGTGAAGTAAGTTCTGCTCCATAAACAGAAGTAATACTGAGAAACATCAGTATTATAGTTAGTAGCAGTGTGTATTTCACTCTGCCATCAACCTTTTTAGTAGTCGTTCCTGATAAAGACTCAGAAAGAACAAAAAACTTAAACATTTTTTGTTGTGAATGTGTTAACTCGCAAAACATATAAGGGGGGGGGGTATTTCCCAGTCGTGCGAGAGCCTTACCCAATTTACTTTGGGCATCTCTTTTTAAATTCATTCTTCCACTCCTTTTTGAAAGTGCAAGCCACTAAAAACAAATTTATTCCACTATAATTTGTTACATTTTGCTTGTATGGCTTACCTTTTAGATCCAAACTATAAATACCCTAAAATATATAGTTTTTAAACCTAAAATTCAAATAAATATTTAACGCTATAACGGAAGTTAAGAAGAATGATGATAAGTATTAAATTTAAAACTTAATTGTTAGATAAGGTTTTCATTGATAACGCTTTTATCTTTCCATTTACCACTGAGTACGCGTAAAAACATCAACACACCTTGCACCAGTACCATAACGGTTATGATTATCCAGATATAATGTATGAGGATTGGAGAGCCGGCAAAAAGTTTACTGACTGCAAGCACAGGCAATGTTAGAAGACATGTGCTACAAGTTACAGAAATAAGCATAACGAACTTTACATCTCCTGCGCCGCGTAAAGTGGATGCACTAACCACATACATACTATCAACAATACAGTATACAGCTACATATCTTAAAAGCACAACAGCAATATCTTTTGTAGCAGCAAACTCAGTTGCATCCCCTCTTGCGCCAAATGGTAGTAGCAATATATCCGGAATAAATATAAAAAGTAGAGCGGCAAACAGCGTTAAAGCGAGAGAAATATGCATATTTGACCAAAAAGAGCGGACGGCAAGATTGACTTTCTTTGCTCCAACATATTGCCCAACCATGGCAGCAGTACCCATACTAAAGCCCATAATAGGAAGCCACGCAATAGCATTCAACTGAAATGCAAGCGTGCTTGCGCTAAGATGAGATGTACTTATACCACCGATCATTCCCATAGTAAGCGTCCACCCAACAGCTTCAAGCATCATATACACGCCATTTGGAGCACCGTAATAAAACAACCTCTTAACCAAAGGAAAAGATATTTCCCAACACCCGGGAGTTTCTCTGCATTTTTTTAAAAAAAGCACAAAATAAAATATTGTAGCCACAAACTGTGCTATAACAGTTGCAAAAGCAGCCCCCGGAGCGCCAAACGAAGGTAATATCCCGGGAACACCAAAAATAAGTAGATAGCCCAATATAATATTTATCACCATAGCGATAATACCACCAATTAAAACTATATTAGTCCGTCCATATCCTATAAAATATCCGGCAATCGCACTTTGTAAGAAGGGAATCATAGAGCCGTAAATCAATACGCGCGCCACAGCTTTCTCTGTGTCCATAAGCTCTTTTTCATGGTTCAGTTGAGAAAAATATAAACTACTATGCTCAGCTAAGAGCATAATCAAAATGCCTACAAATATCGCGACAAAAATTGCTTGACAGACAAGCTTTACCGCGTCTTTATCCCGTTTCGCGCCAAAATATTGTGCCACAAAGACTGCTGTATAGCCAAAAACAGCCACGAAAAAAGATTGCAACGTCCAAGCAAACATTCCGGCACTTGCAGCCGCAGAGAGTGCGACTTCCGAATGCCATGATAAAAATATCCTATCAATAAGCTGCAAAAGTAATGATGATGAAGATGACAATACTAAGGGCCAGGCAAGTAATATAGCTTCTCTATATCCGCCCGGCTCTTTCCAAATCTTCAGCATACCGCTTCTGTTTAAAGGCGGCAATTTCATCTTCAATCTTAACTCTGCAGTTATCACAGAAATATAGTATAACACATTATATTTAAATTAGCAATATAAATTTTCAAGAAAAAGCAAAAAAACTAATAAAAGAGTGTAGGGACTTCACATGATAAGACAATTTTTTTAGAGATATCCGAGAAAGTGTATAGTGAATTCCACTGTTTTCCACTTGACTTTTCACTTAAAATAGTGTATAATTTTATTGTTTAGATTAGCCGGAGAAAACAGATAAAAAAGTTGAATTTCCCGCGAAAAAGGCGGCAGAATACAGTCTAAACATCGTACTTTTTAAAATATACGAGTTTTTACGAGGTTTTACGAGTAAAAACGGCAAAAAAACCTCGTATTTTACGATAAAAACATAACCGTTTTATGAGGAACCTGCCACGATATAACTTGATCTTGCCGCTAAATACGAGGTTTTTTAGAAACACCCATTAATTAAGGTGGAAAATGCAAATTTTATATGTAGCAATAGGTGGCGCAATAGGAGCAATGGCCAGATACCTGCTCGGGTTATTAATGCATAATAATGCCGGGCAAGTGCTCTCGTCAACTACAGTCGTAAACCTGACCGGATGTTTTATTATGGGGCTCATTTTCGAGATTTTCAGACACAACCTCATACATAATGACCTAAGAATATTTATTTGTGTAGGCATACTGGGAGCGTTCACCACATTTTCCGCTTTTTCGCAAGAAGCCATATACTTATTAGAAAAACAAGAGGTGCTAAAATTTACGGCATACATCTCCTTAAACCTTATCGGCTCCCTTTTGGCAGCGTTTTTAGGAATAATTCTCATAAAAACTTTTGCAAAATAGCATTAAAACAATTGCTTTAATTCGCAAATTATAGTATAATATAATATGGGCTTGCTTTTGCCCGCAATCTAACTTAAACATTTAAAAAAATGAGGAGATAAAAGATGATTATTGATCAGATCATTGGTCGTGAAATACTTGACTCACGCGGCAACCCGACAGTTGAAGTCGACGTGATACTTGAAGACGGAACTATGGGCAGAGCAGCTGTTCCATCAGGCGCTTCAACAGGTGCTTATGAAGCTACAGAGCTTCGCGATGGCGACAAAAAAAGGTATTTGGGGAAAGGCGTTTTAAACGCTGTAGAAAATGTTAATGAAACCATAGCTGAAGAGCTCGCCGGAATGGATGCTAGCGAACAGATAGCTATCGACAATTTCCTTTGCGAAATTGACGGCACACCGAACAAGTCAAAACTTGGCGCAAACGCTATTTTGGGCGTATCAATGGCTACAGCCGCTGCTGCTGCCAAATACCTTGAAATGCCGCTTTACCGCTACATTGGCGGTAGCTTTGCTCATGAACTTCCCGTGCCGATGATGAACATCATCAACGGTGGTAAACACGCTGACAACAGCGTTGACTTACAAGAGTTTATGGTTATGCCCGTTGGCGCAGAATCATTTTCAGAATGTCTCCGCTGGGGCGCTGAAATCTTCCACTCATTAAAGAGCGTTTTGAAGAGCAAAGGTTATTCTACAGCTGTTGGTGACGAGGGCGGTTATGCTCCAAACTTAAAGAGCAATAACGAAGCACTTGACGTTATCATGGAAGCTATTGACGCTGCAGGTCTCAGAGCCGGTGACGACATCAGAATCGCTATGGACCCTGCTACTACCGAGCTTTTCGAAGAAGGCAAAGCAGCCGGCAAGGAAGGACAGTATTACTTCTGGAAATCTGATATGTTCAAAACCCGCGAGCAGATGGTTGAGTTCTGGTCTGACATAGCTAAAAACTATCCTGTTATCTCTATTGAAGACGGTATGAGCGAAGATGACTTTGAGGGTTGGAAGATGCTCACTGAAGCTATCGGCAATAAAGTTCAGCTCGTTGGCGACGACCTTTTCGTTACAAACGTTGAGAGACTATCTAAGGGCATTGATATGGGTATCGCAAACTCAATTTTGATTAAAGTTAATCAGATTGGTACTTTAACCGAAACTTTGGCATCTATTGAGATGGCAAAACGCGCAGGTTATACTGCAATCGTTTCTCACCGCTCAGGCGAGACCGAAGACGTAACTATCGCTGACTTAGTAGTTGCTACAAACGCCGGTCAGATTAAGACAGGCGCTCCAAGCCGTACTGACCGCGTTGCTAAATACAACCAGCTCCTCCGCATTGAAGAAGAGCTCGGTTCTATGGCAACATTCGCCGGCAAGAACGCATTTTACAATTTGAAAAACATCTAATTCTCTTAAGAGAGATAAACTAAAGGGGAAGAGTTGCGCTTAAAAGCAACCCTTCCCCTTTAGTTTAACTTGCAAATTACCCGGTAGCAACCCCGGTCATAGCAAAGTAATTTTCATACGGAACGTATTCGGGAACGCTGTTACCGGTGCCAAGAGCATAACCGCCTGCCCTGCCCTTTTCTACCATTTTTTGACAGCGGTATTTCAGATCCGCAAGAGGAGCGCGGCAGACAAAGTCCAAATCTATACCACCCAAAATAGCTATGCGCTTGCCGTACAGGTCATACGCCGCCTCAACAGGCATAATATTGTCCTCATAAGAGTGTTTCGCGTCATATTTTAGCCCATCAATAATATCGTCCATGATGAGGGATAAATTGCCGCAAGAATGGAGAATCGCCGGACGATTCGCTCCGTGAATAGCGGAAACTATAGCATCATGCCACGGAAAAACATACTGTTTCATATCTGCAACAGAAAGCATTGTTTGAGTATTAAAACCCCAGTCGTCATTTGAAATCATTGCGCCGACATGTTTGTATTTTCCGCAAGTTTCATAATACTTAACTAATGTTGAGCCCACTTTTTCAAAAACCTTGCTTATGAGTTCCGGGTCTTCATAAATCATATAACACATCGGCTCGTAACCGACAAGGGACATAACGTTTTCTAAAACGCCACCCGGACCCGCAACGATTATCTTCGCGCCGGCAGGTAAATGTTCGCCGATAACATCAAGGCAAGAGTAGTCTATTTTGTCCAAATCAGGCCAAACATACTCCTCAAAGCTCTTCCAGTCTGTGATAATAGCGGTCTCGCTCATAGAACGGCTCGCCTTTGAGGCGTGCTCTTTTGCCTTAAACTCTATGCCGAGATTAAACGCGGTAATGGTCGCATAATCATACCCTGCTCCCATAAAACCATCGGCTATTACCTTTAGGTATTCCACTCTGTCTGTTGGCAAAGCATCACTATAGCCCGCTAAATGCTTATATAATGGGTCATTCAAAAAGAACTCAAACAGCGTATCGCGAGAAGGAGCTTCTCGGTTTAAAACTGAGAGTAGATTATTGAAATTAGGTTCTCTTTTCATTGTCATTATTATTCCTTTATTATACTTCTTCGGAGCGTTCCTTGGAAAGCATCTGCAAATACGCTACCATAAAATCATCCAAGTCGCCATCCAAAACAGCGGAAACATTTCCTGTTTCATGCTCTGTTCTATGGTCTTTTATCATCGTGTACGGCTGAAGTACATATGAGCGTATCTGGCTTCCCCAGGCAATATCGCTCTGCACGCCACGGATTTTATTCAGTTCCGCCTCTTTTGCTTGGCGCTCACGTTCTAACAGGCGTGCCTTTAAAACACGCATGGCGCTCTCTTTATTTTTTAACTGGCTACGCTCATTTTGACAAGTAACGACAATATTGGTAGCAAGGTGGGTGATGCGTATGGCAGATTCTGTCTTATTTACGTGCTGCCCACCTGCTCCCGAAGCCCTATAAGTATCGATTTTTATATCTTCATCCCGAACCTCTATGTCCGTGTTATCGTCAACATCAGGAATAATATCAACAGAGCAAAAAGAGGTATGGCGACGATTTTGCGAATCAAACGGAGAAATGCGTACAAGGCGATGAACACCACGCTCGGACTTTAGGTAACCGTAAACATTATTACCCTTTATCTCCAAAGTCATAGACTTTATGCCTGCCTGCTCACCGTCAAGACTGTCGATAATATCGACACTATAGCCCATCCGCTCGCACCAACGCAAATACATACGAGAGAGCATACTCGCCCAGTCGCAGCTCTCAGTTCCGCCGGCACCGGCATTTATCTCCAAAATAGCGTTCGCGTGGTCATACTTATCCGCGAACAGCGCCTCAGTATGAAGCTTTGACAAAAGCACATCAATCTCTTTTACGTTTGCCTTTATCTCAACCTTACTCTCTTCATCATCAAGCTCTATTGCGAGTTCAAGCAATGCCTTCGTATCGTCCAACAACCCTTCAAGGCGTCTCCACGGCGCAAAATCTGCCTTTCGGCGCGAAATTTCCGCCATAACTTTTGCCGCGTTATCCGGATCATTCCACAAAGAAACATCTTCCGACAGCTGTTCTACCTCAATAAGTTTTTCTTTTCGCCCGGCGATATTTAACCGCTCCATCAGCTCTTCTGCCTCATTTTTGTAGCGGTTAAACTCTGTCTGTAAATCTAAAAAATCAACCATAAACTTTAAAAATCCAACGATATATCAAGCGCGAGCGCTGAATGTGTAAGCGCGCCTATAGAGATAAGATCAACCCCTGTTTCCGCAACTTCCGCAACATTATCAAGGGTAATGCCACCGGATGCCTCAGTCATCGCTCTGCCCGAGCAAAGGTGCACACAATCACGCATCATATCGCAGCTCATATTGTCAAGCATCAAAATATCAGCACCTGCGCTGAGTGCCTCTCGCACATGATCCATATTCTCGCATTCCACCTCTATTTTTACTGTGTGCGGAGCGTATCTTTTCGCGCGCTTTACCGCCTCGGTAATTGAGCCGGAAGCTAAAATGTGGTTATCTTTTATCAAAACACCGTCAGAGAGCGAAAACCTATGATTATCACCGCCGCCTGCGTAAACCGCAAACTTATCAAGCACCCTTAAGCCCGGAACAGTCTTTCTCGTGTCCACGATACGAGCATTGGTGTGCGCTACAGCTTGAACATACCTTGCCGTAAGTGTCGCTATACCGCTTGCGCGCTGCATAAAGTTAAGACAGGTTCTCTCACCGGTCAATATATTCACAGCGTTCCCTGAGACTGTCGCTATTTTGTCGCCACTCTTCACCCTGTCGCCACGCGTCATAAACGACTCAAAGACAAGGTTAGAGTCCAAAATCTCCCAAACTCTCTTTACTGTATCAATCCCCGCGATAACACCCTCATCTTTAGCTGTGAAGGTTGCGGTAAGTGTTGCTTTACTGTCAATAGTACTCTCAGCGGTAATGTCACCGGTCCCCATATCTTCACGTAACGCCAAAAATATGATATCATCAATAATATTAAATAAACTAGAAGCCAAGCTCCACCATCCTTTCAAGGGTCAACCCTTGATTATCATCTTTCCCCAATAGTCGCGCTATATAGCGCGCTATAATATCCACTTCCACATTTACCTCGTCAGTGATTTTCATATCGCGCAAGGTCGTATTTTCCACAGTATGCGGAATCAAAGAAACAGAAAATGTACTTTCTGTCACATCGGTCACGGTCAAGCTCACGCCATTTATGCCGACAGACCCCTTTTTCGCAACCAATCTCGCGTACTGAGAGTTAAGTGAAAACGTATAATTTTTCTCCAACCCTTGCCCGGAAACAGAAAGCAATCTTTCAACGCCGTCAACGTGCCCGGTCAAGATATGTCCGCCAAGCCGCCCCGAGGGTTGCATTGCGCGTTCAAGATTGACCTTATCGCCCACTTTCACACGCGAAAATATAGTGTGCGAGATAGTTTCGGGCATAGCTGAAGCGCAAACTTTTTTACCCGTTATTTTTGAAACGGTAAGGCAGACACCATTTGTCGCCAAGCTGTCGCCAAGTGCGATATCCTCTGTGACGATACCCCCCTCTATCTCAAGCTCAACCATATTTTGCGCTTGCTTTATATTTGTTATAGTCCCGATCTCTTCAACTATGCCTGTAAACATAAAGTTTTTCCTAATTATTTTTGTAAATAGCATCCAAAACTTCTTCGGTCGTGCTCAAATCCGGATTCTGCTGCATTGCCCTTTTTATCATGGCATCAGCATCGGTTTTGGTGTACTGCAATTGCTGCAAAATAATGAGAACCTCATCATAACAACTGTTTTGTGGCTCAACTTTTCCTAAAGCACCTTGAGTAACTCTGTCTTCTTCTGACATATATGCGGTAACTTTCCCCTGCAATTTCGCGACAATCTCTTTTGCTTTTTGCTTCCCTATACCGCTGAGACGGGTCAAAAAAAGAACATCACCGCTTTCTATGGCACGCGCTATACTTGAAACAGGTTCACTCATAGCTTTTACCGCTGTCTTTGGCCCAATAGAGGCAACGCGTAAAATTTCCTCAAAGAAATCCCGCTGATTTTCTGTTAAAAAGCCGATAATCACCGGTACACCCTTTGATTGCTCTATCTGCAAATAAAAGTATGTGATAAGCGTAATCTCTGTGCCCTTTGATGTTGAAGGCAAAGATTGGATAATCGCCGGTGGCACTAAAACTTCTATCCCAATACTGCCGCCAACTAAAAGAGTTAAAGATGCGGGCTTTGTCGATATGAGCTCTCCTGAAATAATATTTATCATTAACGTCTAAAACTCCTTGACTGAGTAAGTTCTTTTGTTCTTTCCCTATTTATGTGACAAATCGCCATACCAAACGCGTCAGAAATATGGTCATATTTGGGCTTTTCCGCAAGCCCCAACAACTTTGTAACCATGAGTTGCATCTGTTCTTTAGATGCCCTTCCATACCCTGTAACCGCGCTTTTTACCTCTGTCGGCGTATAATTATAAACTTGTATATTCGCTTCTGCCAATGTATAAATAGCAGTCCCCCTCGCGTGCCCCATAAGTACTGCGGTTTTGGGGTGCGCGTAAGTGGTATAGAGATCCTCAACCGACGCTACTTGCGGTGAATACTCCTTTAGGACAGCCAAAAGCCCGTCATGTATCTCCAGCAATCTTGTGGGCAAATCTTTAGCAGTCGGCTTTATAGTGCCACCCGCAACAGCAATTAATCTATTTGCCGCGACCTCTATAATTCCATACCCTGCTACTTGTAACCCGGGGTCTATACCTATAACTCTTATCATTCTACAGTAAATATTATAACACATATTCCGCTCTTTGGCAAATCATTCCACCACAATAAAATAGCATTATTAACTCTTTTTTTGTATATCCGCCCTTTAAAAGATTAGACGACGCTACTTTTGCTCACGAAATTACCTTTTTATATCTTTACAATAAATGCAGAATATGGTATAATTATATAACATATTTATTGGAGCTGATATAATAAAACATGGCAAATATAAGAACAAGAATAGCACCGTCACCAACCGGTGACCCACATATAGGAACCGCGTATATAGGGCTTTTCAACAAAGTTTTCGCGCACAAGAACAGTGGTCAATTCCTCCTCAGAATCGAGGATACCGACCGCTCACGGTACAGCGAAACGAGCGAAAAGGCGATATTTGCGGCAATGGATTGGCTATCGTTGACACCGGACGAAGGTCCGCACGTTGGCGGAGAGTTTGGACCATACGTACAGAGTCAGCGACTTGATATATATAAAAAATATGCTAAAGAACTTATAGAGGGTGGACACGCTTATTACTGTTTCTGTGATAAAGATCGCTTGCAAGATATGCGAAAGAAGCAGGAAAAAGATGGCAGCGACTATAAATATGACCGTTGTTGTTTAAAACTCTCACAAGAAGAGATAGAAGAAAAGTTAGCAAATAACATCCCATATGTTATACGAATGTTAGTTCCTAGCGAAGGCGAAACAGTATTTACCGACCTTGTCAGAACAGATGTGAAATTTGAAAACAACCTCATAGATGACCAAGTATTGCTTAAAGCTGACGGCTACCCCACGTATCATTTAGCGAGCGTTGTTGATGATCACTTAATGGGTATCACCCATGTTATTCGCGCTGAAGAGTGGATATCCTCAACACCAAAACACATTATGCTTTATAATATGTTCGGCTGGTCCGCGCCTATTTTCGCGCATTTGCCGCTTCTCAGAAACACCGACAAGAGCAAAATCTCCAAAAGGTTTAACCATACATCATTAGACTGGTATAAACAAGAAGGATTCTTGCCTGAAGCGCTTTTGAATTTTCTCGCGCTTTTAGGGTGGTCACACCCTGAAGGAAAAGAGATATTCTCATTTGACGAGCTAAAAGAGCAATTTTCTTTCTCGAGATTTAATACAAACGCCCCGGTTTTTGATATTGAAAAATTGCGTTGGATGAACGGCACATATATAAGAAACCTTTCAATCGACGAACTTTTCCCAAAAGTAGAGCCGTTTTTGATAGAGGCAGGTTTTATAAATGCCAATAGCTCAAAAGAGGATATAGCTTTCGCGAAATCCGCTGTGCTTTTAGAGCAGGAGAAGGTCGCGACATTAAAGGAATTTATTGACCGCTTAGTATTTATGTTTGAGGACGAGTTTGCTTTTTCTGAAGAGGCAGAGACAAAATGGCTTCACAGCGGAAACCCGGTTGTAAAAGAATCATTATTAAAGCTGAAAGAGAAGATTATAGAGTTTGACGGAGAGCCGGTATCAGAAAAATATGAAGAGATGATACGTGCTGTTGCCGAAGAGTTGGAGATAGGTGCCGGAAAGGTTATCCACCCTACCCGCGCCGCTATCTCCGGAGCAACAAAAGGGCCGTCACTCTTTCATATGATGGAGCTCTTTGGAAAAGAGAGATTGCTAAAACGTTTAGAGCGCGGCATTAGCCACATTACGGAGTAAAAGTCATGAGATTTTCTCGCTGGTTCACAGGTCGCGGAGACCAAGGCACAACAGACCTTATGGGTGGAAAGAGAGTAAAGAAGTCTACCCCCATAATAAACGCGCTCGGAAACATTGACGAACTTTCAGCACATCTGGGGGCGTGCAGAGTCGCACTCGGCACAGACCATGAATACAGCAAAATATTACATGACAGGCAAAAAGAACTCATATCCCTTATGGGGTGCTTAATCTCCGGGTATGAGTTTACAGGTATCAAGAATATAAGCGAGATTATAGACGAATTAACAGCAAAAATAGAGATGCCACGAGAATTTATCATACCCGGTAACAACAATGCAGAAGTTACGGTAAACATAGCAAGAACAGTCTGCAGAAGAGCAGAACGGTACGCGGTTATAGCAAAAGCAGGTAAAGATATCACATCATACTTAAACCGACTATCTTCCCTACTCTTTTTGCTTACGGTTGCGTTGAAAGATTATAAGGACTAAAAAATGGCTGGAAAATCATACGGAATAGGCAGAGCGCAAATAGCAGGACTTTTCATTTTAAGGTTACTGCTCGGCTCCTTTTTGCTCTTTGGCGGGATTGAAAAAATTATAAATATTAAGACATATCTGCCCATATTCTCGGGCACAATGTCACCGCTCACCAAATATTATGTTTCAATGCCCATGCCACACGCGTTCAATCTCACAGAGTCAACCGTGTACATTTTGCTCTTTGTGCAAATCACCATCGGATTATGCCTTTTAATCGGGCTTTTCACACGGCTGTTTGGTGCTCTTGTGTTCGCGTCTATGGCACATACTCTTTACTTATCATTTAAAATATTTCTAAACGGTCATATCTCACTAATGGCAAGCAGCTATATATGGAGTATGGTTATGGTGGTAATCATCGCGCTTGTGCTTATGATTTCAGCTGCCGGAAGATATATCGGCGTTGACAAACTTATTGTTAAAAATGGCTTTACTGGGCTTATCTCATAAGGAGAAAATTATGTTTGAGCAGATAAAAGAGATTGCGCAAAGAATGAAAGAGTTAAGGGAAATCTCTGACTTTTCAGCTGCAGAGATGGCGCAGAAAATAGATATAGACCCTGTTGAATATATTAAATATGAAAACGGCGAGGCAGATATTCCGCTCAGCGTACTTACTAAGGTCGCAAACATTTGCGGCATTGAAATGAGCGAACTTTTAACAGGTGAAGCGCCGAAGTTGCACATATTTTCAGTTACGAGAAAAGATAAACGCTTGCAAGTGGAAAGGAATGCAGGGTACAAACATGAATCCTTGGCATTTAATTTCAGCAATAAAAAGGCCGAACCATTCATGGTAACCCTTGAAATGCACAATGACGACAGTTGGGACAGCGCGTCTCTTCACTCACACGAGGGGCAAGAGTTTGACTTTGTCATGGAGGGCACTTTGCGCTTTTTAATTAATGGTCATGAGCTGGTGCTTGAAGAAGGAGATAGTCTTATCTTTGACTCTAAATACCTTCACGGTATGAAAGCAGAAGGCGGTCCGGTAAAATTTTTAGCAATTGTAATGTAATTATAGTAGGATAAAACAGATAGTCTTATGTTATATAAAAAATATTTAAAACAGAGCGATTTTACATCATATGAAGATTTTGTAGAAAATTACGAGGTCGTCTACCCCGACACCTTTAATTTTGGTTATGATGTTGTCGGTGAATACGCAAAAATTGACCCAAACAAAATTGCACTCGTTTGGTGTAATGAAGACGATACCGATCAGCACACATTTACCTTCTTTGAGTTAAATCAAATGACTAACCGTTGCGCAAACTTTTTGCGCGCTATGGGCGTAAATAAGGGTGATAAGGTAATGTTGCTCTTAAAGCGCAGATATGAATACTGGTTTTTGCTCCCTGCACTACACAAAATAGGAGCTATAGCTATTCCGGCTAACCATATGCTAACAAAAAAGGATATCGTTTACCGCGCTAACGCTGTTGACATTAAGTGTATTATCGCTTGGCATCAGGGGCGAATCATTAATGAGATAAACTCAGCTCTGGAACAATGTCCTTCCATAGAGCGCCTTATAATGGTTGGCGGCACAGAAGAGGGATGGATAAGCTATGATGAAAACATCCAAGATTATTCACCGGAATATGCACGTCCCGTTGGCACGGACCAAGATACAACCGCGACAGATCTCATGCTTATGTACTTTACCTCAGGCACGACCGGGCTTCCAAAGGTGGTAGCGCACGACTATTCATACCCGCTGGGGCACATAACAACAGGCGTTTACTGGCACAATGTTGTCGATAACGGACTGCATATATCGGTAGCCGACACCGGTTGGGCAAAAGCTGCATGGGGGAAAATTTACGGACAATGGCTTGGTGGCACCGCTAACTTCGTCTATGACTACGAACGGTTTAACGGCGCTGAAATGTTAAGATTGCTGGAGAAATACAAAGTAACCACATTCTGCGCTCCGCCAACGCTTTTAAGGTATCTTATTCATGAAGATTTGAGCAAATATGATTTGAGCAGCTTGAAATATTGCACAACAGCAGGAGAACCGCTGAACCCGGAAGTTTACAACTCCTTTTTAAAGAGTACAGGACTTCAAATACACGAAGGGTTTGGACAGACCGAGACCTCTGTTTGCGTTGCAAATTTCCCATGGGTGACACCGCGACCCGGTTCTATAGGTATGCCGACACCAGGATATAATGTGACTATAATCAATGAGAATGACGAAGAGTGCGAAGTCGGCGAAGAAGGAGAACTCTCCTTTAATACTGCCAAAGGTGTGCCGCGTGGGCTTTTTGTTGAATACTATAACGATAAAGAGATCACCGAGCGCGCTTGGCACGACGGGTTTTACCGTACCGGCGATATGGCTTGGAAAGATGAGGATGGCTACGTCTGGTTTGTCGGGCGTGGCGATGACCTTATAAAAACTTCAGGGTATCGCGTTGGACCATTTGAGGTGGAGAGTGCTTTAATTGAACATGCGGCAGTTATTGAGTGCGCGGTTACAGGCGTCCCTGACGAGCAACGCGGACAGATAATAAAAGCCACAATAGTGTTGCACAAGAATTTCACGCCGTCGGAAGAGCTTGTAAAAGAGCTGCAAGAGCATGTAAAGAAAACTACCGCGCCGTATAAATACCCGCGAATCATTGAGTTTGTGGAGGAGCTTCCAAAGACAATAAGCGGAAAAATTAAACGTGCGGATATAAGAAAACAAGATAACACAAAACAACAAAAGTAAAGGAGGAAAAGATAATGGCAGAAGAACAGAAAATGGCAAAAGCCGGACTTGAAGACGTAGTGATCGGTACATCAAACATTTGCTTTATTGACGGGCAAAAAGGTATTTTGGTTTATCGTGGGTACGACGTAAATGATTTGGCTGAAAACTGCACATTTGAAGAGGTAGCATATTTGCTTTGGTACGAAGGGCTACCGAATAGATTTGAATATCAAGTGTTTTTAGATGGCTTTACCGGCTGTACAGAGCTTCCGGTAGAAACAACTATGATACTTAGAATGTTCCCCAACTCAGCAACGCCTATGGAGGTATTAAGAACAGCTGTCTCTTCTATGGGACACTGGGACCCTGACAGCGGAAATACCCGCCTTGACGCGTCACTTCGAAAAGCACAGCGCTTAACAGAGCGCATTCCCCTTTTAGTGACTGCGCACCATAGATTAAGAAATGGTCAAGAGCCGATTCAGCCCATTAGCGGGCAAGGTGTTGCCGCAAACTTCTTATACACGCTTACCGGAGAATGCCCTGACCCCGAAGCTGTAAAAGCGTTTGATATTGCGCTCACATTGCACGCAGACCATGAGCTCAACGCGTCAACGTTTGCCGCACGTGTCACAGCCGCAACTATGAGCGATATATATTCATCAGTCACAAGCGCGATAGGAGCTTTGAAAGGTCCGTTGCACGGTGGCGCAAATGAAGAAGTCAAGAAGATGTTAGAAGAGATTGGCAGTGCAGACAAAGCAGAAGCATGGGTTTTAGACGCGCTTAAAAACAAGAAGAAAATCCCGGGATTTGGGCATAGAGTTTACCGAACCGAAGACCCACGCGCTATTTTGCTTAAAAAATACGCGAAAACGATGTGCGAAAAGGCCGGTGACACCACGCTTTACGATATCTCAATAGAGGTTGCAAGAGTAATGTCTGAGAACAGCAAGGTTTACCCGAATGTTGACTTTTACTCAGCAACGCTTTACACTGCCATCGGCATCCCGACCGAGCTCTTTACCCCTGTTTTTGCTTGCAGTCGTGTAGTAGGATGGACAGCTCATATTTTAGAGCAGTGGGCAAACAACAGAATCATCCGACCGCGTGCCGAATACACCGGTCCACAAGATTTAAAGGTTATTCCGATAGAGCAACGTCAATAAAACATTTGCATTAAATAAATGCTTTTAAGGGACAACATTTTGTTGTCCCTTTTTCTTTAAAATATATTGACTTTTATTGCAAAAAAATATATAATATAACTAATGGTATGGGGGGGGGGATGACAAATGAATGACATTAATAATGTGTCTTTAG